>SDBT01013916.1_pt1 | contig 12865 bp, 12 predicted proteins | sample 2277101 | NCBI WGS metagenome assembly SDBT01 (sample SAMN10404973, study PRJNA504765) | marine sediment metagenome | isolation source: marine sediment core GS10_PC15, 103 cmbsf | place: Arctic Ocean: Southern Knipovich Ridge | collected 2010 | reverse complement strand
TTATGATACAAAATCATGCCTTTGTAATCTCGGGTTAGGCGACCAAGATCAGTTGAGAAAATATCATTGGCTTGTTTGACGCCTTGTTTCCAGCCTTCGACGATAAACTCATTCCAAACTTCGCGTTCACCCGCACCGCGTGGCAGCAAGGTGGAGTTTGGTGTTTCTGGTTTTTGGTAATCCATCCATAAATAATCACCCCAAGTCGGTGGAGCGGTAACAAATCGGGGTGGCATGACAATTTTATAAATTTTTGATGCCAGACGAACCGTATTTGGGTTGGCTAAATTAAAACTGTCTTGTGCTTCTTCTAAAACCGGTGGTAAGACACTGTTGTCGAGTAGCAATGGACGGAAGTTGTAAACGTCATTGAGCTTTCGAGTATCTTTTTTCAACATCTTATCGATTTGCTCAGCGCGCCATGCGAGCCCTGCTTGCGCGCCTAATCCTAATGCGGTTTCTTTTAATGCGATATAACGAATATGATCAATCTTGATTTTCGTGGTGGGTTTTAGTGCTTGGATCAACGCGAGCTCAGGCGGGTTATTAGGTTGATCGCAACCCACTAGCAACAGCGCTAAGGCAGTGCATATCAATAGCCGAATGAGCGAGCCAGTTCTGATCATGAGCGATAACGCAGTTCGATAATTTTACGGTGCGGGTAGACAGCAATGTTGGATTTATAGCCTGCTTGAAAACTGGCATCGCGTAGTATTTCCGCGATGGGTACATTGCGAGTCTGCAAGGCTACCACGATAGGGATAGTGGGTGAGCGACCTAGTACGCGGAATTTATAGCCAGTAGCGTCAGCAATTTTTGCAATTAAAGGTTGAATGGGACCTGTCCAGTCAACAGATGCTAATTGCGCCATACCGATTTTTACAGCATTTGGTGGTGGTGGCAAATGCGCGTGTGGATGAGTCGCGATTTCGATCTGCGCGAGTTGGTTCAAGGATTGGCTGATAGAAACAGCTGCTTCTGATAATTTAATTTGTGCCGAGTCGTTGTGTAGATAAGAGGGTTTATTATAGGTGGTTTGTGGCTTGGCTGCGCATCCTGCGAGCAAGAAAAAAACCGGTAAAAAAATGATGAATTTCTTGTTCATTAGATCCCTTTAATAAGCGCGGAAATTTATTAAGCCATTGAATCAATTTGAGGAGTGGGTGTCAAGCAAACATTACCCTAAAAAGTTAGGTGTGCTATTATTACAGCCATGAATACAAGGCAGCCACCACCAGATGCGCATTGGCGCGATTCAGCACGCTCTCCACAGTTATGGATGATTGATGCCACGGCGGTATTCCCGTTATTTTTATTTTTGCTGCATATCCGTTGGTGGACGTTTATCGTTGCGATGATTGCTGTGACATTTTTTTCTATATTAAATCGTTATGGTTTTAGTGTGCCTGTATTTTTACGCTGGTTTCGCTCGAGTTTAGCGGGTCGCCGCAAGATGGCCAATCCGTGGTGGTACTAATATGAACTTAAGTAAAAGCCTATGTGCATTGGCTAAATCAATGAATTTGACGTTCAGTTTGAATGATAAGCCGATGAAGCACGAGGATGTTTTTTCTGAAACTGGAATGTTACCGGCCATGGCAAGGCGCGCGGATCAGCTGTGTTCGCTGTGTTTAGGCTATGGTATTGGGATTACCTTTGATGAGGCTGAAAAGTCACCACTGGGTGTAAAAGTCGAGTTTGATGATATCACACCAAATATTTTACGTCTGTTATGCATTGCTGACGTCCTGTCAGAGCTAGCTAAGGCAGCGCCAACCCCTGCTGTGACACCGCTAGACGAGCTTATGTACGATTAATACAAGATATGCACCAATTGATTTAACCCCTTAAGCTTGCCTTAAGGAATATGTACTATACTTGTCTACAATACGCAAAGTAGAAGTGGCCTCATCTGTTTGGGCCGTACAGACGTTGCGAGCGTCAGAACAAAATAATAATTAAAATGAGTAATGGGAGATAGGTAGGAAATATGTCAGATGTAAACGTTTACGCTAAAATGGCGGGCGACATTGCGGGTATTAGTGATACATTAAAAACCATGCTAACTGTAATAGAAACAAGACTCGAAGAAGGGAGCCTGGATTTTGATGGTCGCAAGGCTATGGCGAATAAAGTAGAGACAGGTAAGGTTAATTTGCATCAAGTCAGCGGATTGAAGGGCACTGTTGATCAAGCTCTAGAACAAGCTAAAACATTAGCTGCAACACAAGGAACGGGTTTGGGGCAGGGTAGTAGCGGTGGAGGTGCAGGCCAATAATGGAAAACATCAACACGGGTGAAATAAAACAAAAAGTCATCGACAAATTTGACGATGTGTTGGAAAAAGGTGACTGGGAATCTAGTCTTTTTTTCCAAACCATTGGTAAGCGTTTAAAAGCATTGCGTGCACAAGCGATCATTGACCTCGGCATGACAGCCACCCAGCAACATACTGAATCATCTGAATTGACCACAACAGCAGCCATCGCCGACGATGAAGTGTTAGTTTATATTTCACTGTATCAGTCCGAAGGCAAAGACATGCTGAAATGGCAAATGGTTATCAAGGCATTAACGGGTGCAGGCATTAGCCGCCCAGTTTACGAGCAAAAAGACTATGTTGACGAGTTGATTCGGCATAAAGTCGATGTACAGAAAGAAGCTTATGTCATCGCTAAAATCAAGCAAGATAATCTGCTCCCATCGCCAGAAAAAGGTCTGCAAGATCGCTTTGGACACCCGCTGGTAACGCTACGTGAGGGTTCCTTAACCCTTGAAAATATGGTAGAATTTGTACATGAAGGTAGGCATTATAGATTGGATAGTGGTAAGCTACGTGACGTTTTGTAATTGAGTGGATAGTAGGTAAATGTTATGAGTGGACAGCAACAAGCACAAGGTGGTGGCGGTGGCGGTGGTGGTGATGCAGGCTCCTTGGATTTTTTCTGGGGAATTGTCATCCTTGTCGCGGCACTAATTGCAATCTGGTATTTCGGTAAAGATTATATCAGCGCAGCTGTGTTGCAAGTGCGTTATTATGAAATCATTGCCATTACGTTTGTTCTCGATGGAATCGGCAAAGGCCTATCATTTTTCAATTTACCCGCACCCAATACCTATGATTTACATGAATTAGCCGCTTTTATTAAATCTAACTCGGGTGCCGTGACATTCTCACGTCTAGCTGAAATTAGCACCCAGGTGGGTGATTATATTCGTTACCCTGGCGCCATCATTTTAGGTGGGTTGGCTATGATCACATTTTTCACTCATGTGACTGCAAAATTTAAATCCACTTTGAATATGAAGTCATTGCGCAAATTAGAGCAAGAAAACTGGCCGCAAATTACGCCTGTAGTGAAGCTCGATCTCGTTAAAGAAGATATTGATGAAGGCCCGTGGGCAATGTCACAAACGCCAATGCAGTTTTGTAAAAAGAATGATTTGTTACTAGAAGAAGTGAAGGATGGCAAAACCATTGCAGTGTTGCAAAAAGGGGTGGCATATCGTGTTTTTTCTTTGCAAGTTGGACCCGCTTGGAATGGCAATATCCAATCACTGCCAGTGCATGTGCGTGCTTTGTTGGCTGTGTTTGTTGCACGCGCAAATCGTGATAGTAAAGCGGCATCTGATTTACTGATACAAATTGCGCAGTCATCGGCACATGGTAAATTAAATTTCGCCGGGGTTGATCAGCTGTTAGCAAAAAACATTAACTTTAAGCCGGCGCAAAAATGTTTGTCGATGCACGCGTTTGTAACAACCCTGATGGCATCGATGTTGGTGCTGGGTAGAACCGATGGTGTATTGGCCACATCAGATTTTCTCTGGTTAAAACCCTTGGATCGCCGCTTGTGGTATATGCTAAACAGCGTGGGTAGGCAAACAGCCGTAGCTGAAGTTGCTGGCCCTTTTGCGCACTGGTTGGCTGAAAAAGAAATGAAATACCCGCTAAAAGTACCGATGATTGAAGAAGCTGTGACTGGATTGCAAGCAGCAATTGATGATGTGTTATATGAGCCGGAGGATTTGTGATGCGTGGATTAAGAGGCTTAGATTCCAAACAAGAGCAAGACCAGTCACAGCTGATCCGTGATACTCGAACGCTGGGACAACGTCTTGGCGCCTTTTTTAGAAATCCAGCGGGTGTAGCGGGTTTGTTCATCGTTTTTGCTGCGACTGGATTCTTGATTCCGAGCATCGCCGATATTTTAATTATTGCAGGCGTGGTAATTTTTATTGCAACCTATCATCTCAAAACAACATTACCTTTTCGCTTACCACTGCGCTCAAGTGCCAAAGACTACAATAATTTAATTCCAGGTACGCAAAAACCGGGTAAAGCAGAGGGCATTTATTTCTTCGGTAATGAAAACTTTTCTAATGAAGAGTTATGGTTTTCTAATGAAGATATGCGTACTCACGTTTTAATATTTGGTTCAACGGGTAGTGGTAAAACCGAAGCGCTGATCTCCATGGCTTATAATTCATTGCTGCAGGGCAGTGGTTTTATTTATGTTGATGGTAAAGGTGATAATTCACTGTTTGCAAAAATATTCTCTATGGTTCGCGCTATGGGTCGCGAAGATGATATTTTGCTGATCAACTTTATGACTGGCGCCAAAGATATTGTCGGCCCGCAAAAAAATCGCTTATCGAATACCTTAAATCCATTTGCAACCGGTTCTTCAAGTATGTTGTCGCAGTTGGTGGTGAGCTTGATGGATTCGAGCTCAGAATCATCTGATGGTGATATGTGGAAAGGTCGTGCGATTGCGTTTGTTGAAGCGCTCATGAAAGTGCTGGTGGCAATGCGTGATTCAGGCAATATTTTATTAGATGCGAATACCATTCGTAATTATTTTACCTTGGATCGTATTGAAGCCATGGTGCAAGATAAAGTGTTTATTCGTGATGATGGGCAAGATCCTGTGAGTCTAGAAGGCCTGCATGATGTGATTCTTGAGCCGATTAAGAACTATTTAATTACCTTGCCGGGTTACAATAAAGAGAAGAAAGGTAAGCAAGTATCGCAAGTGTTGGAGCAACATGGTTTTATTACCATGCAATTAACACGGGTTTTTACTTCCCTTGCAGATACGTATGGACATATTTTACGGACTAATTTAGCCGAAGTTGATTTTCATGATGTGGTGTTAAATCGACGTATTTTATTGGTGCTATTACCCGCGTTAGAAAAATCACCCGATGAATTGTCTAACTTGGGTAAAATTGTGATTGCCTCACTAAAAGCGATGATGGCAGCAGGTTTGGGTGATGCGGTTGAAGGTGATTACCGTGATTTGATTCAGCGTAAACCGACCAACTCGCCAACACCTTATTTATGTATTTTGGATGAGTATGGTTATTATGCGGTACAAGGTTTTGCTGTGGTGCCCGCTCAAGCGCGTTCTTTGGGTTTCTCGGTTGTGTTTGCTGGCCAAGATTTACCTGCTTTCCAAAAAGCCTCAAAAGAAGAAGCGGCATCGATTGGTGCGAATACTAATATTAAGATTTGTATGAAATTGGAAGATCCGATTGAAACATGGGATTTCTTTGCGAAAACGGCAGGTGAGTCTTATGTGACACATGTCAGTGGTTTCCAAACTGAATCGCGCAGCATTATGAATAATTATATGGACACGCGCAGTGCGCAATTAGAAAAACGCGCACGTATTGATTTGTTGGATTTGAAAGAACAGCGTGTCGGTGAAGCACATATTTTCTTTAGATCTAGAATTGTACGCGGCAAGTTGTTTTATGCAAATCCGAAGTCCGTGAAGCGCATGCGGTTGAACCAATTTGTTAAAGTTAATGTGCCGGACGATAAACTCTTATATGACCTGAGTAAGGGTTTTCATGAGTTTGAAAAATTGGCAGTCAGCGGCGATCTTTTTGCCACAGTTGTGCAGCCTGATGATGATGTCGTGCACGTGGCCGCAAGTATGAACCAAGAAGTCTCTAATATGCCTATTGAGCGTGGTGTGACGGCATTATTAGCCTACAGTGATAGGCAAAGTGCGCAGCCTGAATTTGTTGAAGAAGAAGATTTGTTAGCAGAAAATGAATTGAATGTTTTTACGGGCATGCGATTAGATGAGCGTCTAAAAGATTTGGTGTTAAAAGATGGCAACGGCGATTTTGAAAATCCGCTATTGGAGCGCGGCAAAACACGTGAAAAAATTGGTTTTGTTGAACGGATGTTTGGTAAATCAGATAAACACGCAGTCAATGTTGCTGGTGAAATTATTAAAGATATGCAATTAGCTACTCATTACCCACCTGAAGTTTCAGATAAACCGACAGCGGCTGAGTTAACCGCCAGTATTAGTGACTTGGTATCGCACATTGGCAACAAAAAGTCCGATGACAAGCTCGATGATTTAGGTGACGATGACCTTTTTGCCGATTAACTTCGCTGGGTGCATGTAGCTGAAAAAAAAGGTAGAATGCCGACACATCTTAGATTGCCATGGAGTTTCGGTATCTTATGCGGCTTACTCAACTTTTTTTATTACCTATTTTATTGATTGGCATGCTTGTACTGGCAGGCTGTACACAATATCACCCTCGTGAAGCCCCGGTTGTTAGCTCCTTGATTGAAGCGCAAACCCTGCCACGCTATTTGGTCGAAAAGGTCGAGCGTGATGGTGGTCAGGTTGTACATATTGGCGAAACAGTGTCTATTGTGGTGCCAGCGACCGAGCTATTTAATGCGGATTCGGCTAATTTGCAGTATCGAGGCATCGAGCTGCTCGATGACATAGGCAAGCTGATCAGCGCACATCCCAGCCAGTTGGTACGGATTTGTGGATTTACCAATAATTTAGGTTCGCCACAGCGCAATAAAGCGCTATCGCGGCGTCAGGCACAAGTGGTGTCAAATTATCTATGGACCCAAAAAATTGATGCGCGGATGGCTTATGCCATCGGTTATGGTGATGAAATGCCGATTGCTAGCAATGATGATAGATGGGGGCGCAAGCTCAATAATCGCATCGTGATACATTTTCGTTATGACACCTATTATAATAAGCCAATTGGGGTAGTCTACGTTCATGGCTAAGGTCAGCGAAACGCAAGAGCATACTGTCCACCTGCAAGATAATTTTTATCGCGATAATTACTTCCGTGTACTATTGATTTTGGGCTTGCTCATTTTAATTAATGTTGGGCTGGGCGGTGTGATTTATTATCAGTCAACGCTAAAGCCAATTCCTCAGTATTTTGGTATGACTGCGGATGATCGCATCATTCCGACCTACCCGTTGACTGACCCGGTCATTGAGTCTTCTTCATTGCTGCAGTGGACCAACCAAACAATATTAGGTTCATTCAATTATGACTATAAAGATTACGTCAAACGCTTAAAGCTAAGTTCTGTAAAATTTACACCAAAAGGTTGGGACGAATTTCAAAGCGTGCTTAAGAAGGTTGGAAATCTCAAACTATTGGTTGATAAAATGCTGGTATCAAGGGCTGTACCCACCGGTGCGCCTGTGATTAGAGATCAAGGCATACTTAATAATCGCTATGCATGGAAAGTGCAAATGCCGTTGACGATTTATTATGATGGTCTTGATGATAGCTACTCGCGTCATGTGGAAGTCACCGTTTTAGTGACGCGGGTGTCGAATTTATCGGAACCTAGAGGCGTGGCGATATCTCAGTTTACTGTGGTGGAGAGCCCTTAAAGGGATCTTTTGCAATAGGTTTTACTCAAGGGTTGTCATTCCAGCGAAGGCTGGAATCCAAGTATTGTCCTAGACTCCAGCCTTCGCTGGAGTGACATTTTAGATGAAAAAGCCTATTTCGAGAGTTCTCCTTAAGAAACTGGCACTTTGTAATACTGGGAATAAATTAAATTTTAAGCTATAGTGACAGCACTTTAATTAAGGTCTTTTTTTATGGCAGATGATGCTTTACAACTAGTCAAATTGCGCAATAATTTCTATCGCGATAACTACCGGCGCGTTGTAATGGTGCTGTTAGTGATGGTGGTGATTAACATCATCTTATGTGGGGTAATATTTTATCAACTGAACAGCCGTCAAGAACCACGTTATTTTGCAACCACGGCTGATGGGCGCGTTATTGCATTGTATCCGCTCAGTGAACCTGTTGTAACGAAATCATCATTGCTAGACTGGGCTAGCCAAGCAGTTATCGCTACATTTAACTTTGATTACGTTAATTATCGTAAAAAGCTGCAAGAAGCGTCCAGTTACTATACCCCAAGTGGCTGGCGTGCGTTTGAAGCAGAGCTACAGAGCACTAAAAATTTAGATACCGTGCGCGCGCAAAAGCTGATTGCCTCAGCGGTGGTAACAGGTCAGCCGGTTATTGTGGATGAGCGAGTCATCAATGGGCGTTATGCTTGGCGCATACAAATGCCAATTTTAATCACCTACGAAAGTAGTAGTCAGAGTTATCAGCAACCCGTGACAATTACCTTGGTGGTTACGCGTGTGTCAACCTTACAAACACCAAAAGGAATTGCGATAGCTCAGTTAATTGGTGCCGAGCGGCCGTTAAACACGAAGCAATAACTGACAAGCAATTCAAAGGAAATAGCAAGTCAATGAAAAGGATCTTAACTATTATCGTTGTCGCTAGCTTGGGTGTGTTGCCCACCTGGGCTTATGCGCAAGATGCATCAAATGCTGATTTACAAGCGCAACTCAATCGATTGCAGCAGGCCACTCAGCAACAGTCATCACCAACTGGGCAGCAAACATTGCCGACCCAAGCTGAACAGGAAAACCAACAACAAGCTGCCGTTAAAGTACCGACAACAAATGAGCAAGAAAGCCTGCAGCAAGAAGTGTTCGCAAATTCGGTTAATTCAGCACTCCCGCTGAAGCCCAACCAAATACGTCAGTTAAAAGCCTTGTTTGATGCAACCCAGCGTGCTGCCGCAGCAAGTGCGGCTAAGCCGCCACGACCAACCTCAACATCCATGTTAGTTAATTTGTCGCCAGGCGCAACACCACCCGATGTGCGGATGGGCGCAGGTTTTGTCAGTTCATTGGTCTTTTTAGATGCGACGGGAGCCCCCTGGCCGATTCAATCCTATGATATTGGTGACCCGCAAGCATTTAATGTGCAATGGAATAAAAAAGGCAATACCTTATTAGTGCAAGCGATCACTCATTATAAAATTGGCAATTTAGCGGTGATGTTAAAAGGGTTGGACACGCCAATTATGGTCACCTTGATGCCAGGCCAACACGCGGTGGATTATCGTGTCGATTTGCGTGTGCCAGGCTTAGGTCCAAATGCCACAACATCGGCAAGAGGCTTGCCCACCACTGCGAATGCGCAACTGTTGAATGTGCTCAATAATATCCAGCCTTATTCGGGCATGGAAAAAAATTATAGTGTCAAAAGTATGAATGTAAAAGGCTGTGGCAGCAGTTGTTTGGCTTGGCTTGTGACCAATAAAGCAACGAGCCACCAGCGCTTATTTTTGCGTACTCGATTAACCGTATTATCGCCGGGCTGGATTTCAACCATGTCGAGTGGTGATGGTACACACGCATATGAATTGCCACCTGCACCCATTATTTTGGCGTCGAGACATGGCAAAAGCATACAATTGGTTATGCAAAACCTGCAATAAAGAAAGGGATATTACCGAATGGCTGGGAAACTTAAAAATTTATCCAACGCCTTTAAAGATGCGAAATCACGTACAATTTTGCTGATCTTATTTGTCATTATGATCATTGCTTTGTTGGTGGGTTATTTCGGGTTTACTCGTACCGAACAAGTGGGTGCGACCAGTCGGGTGAGCTTACAAATCACGCCTAAAGTCCAATCATTGCCAGGGACTGGGGAAGCCTCACGCGAGTATATTCGTAAACAACAAGACGAAAGTTTTCAACGTGCACAACGCGCAGCAAAAGAGGGTGGCAGTGCCGTGCCGTCTTTGACGCGTGGTAGTTATGTCGGTCCTAGTGAGTTCTCGCAAACCGCATCGAGTAGCGGTCGTCCAGAATGTAGCTTGGAATCGTTGCGTCGTGCTCGTGCAGCGGGTGTTCGTGCTGAGGAGTTGCGTTGTAAAGGCTGTACGGCGGCGGAATTGCGTGCTGCTGGCTATACCGCAGGTGAGCTTATGGCAGCGGGTTTCAGCGCTCAAGAATTGGCAGCTGCTGGATTTTCAGCGGCTGAATTACGCGACTCAGGATTTACTGCCGCAGAATTGCGTCGTGCCGGATTTTCAGCTGAGAAATTGGTGGCTGCAGGTTTTAATGCGGCTGAATTAAATCAAGCCGGTTTTTCTGAAAATGACCTGCTTAAAGCGGGAGTCAACTCGACTCAGTTAGCCAGTGCGGGAATCGGCGTTACACCATCAGCCAATATGCCTAAAAACTGTGATGTTGATAGTTTGCGCACAGCACGTCTCAATGGAATTAGTGCCGCTGAGATAAGGCGCAAATTAGGTTGTGGTGCAGGTGCAATGCGTGCCGCAGGCTATACCGCAGCAGAGCTTAAAGCAGCAGGGTATAGTGCTAAAGAACTGCGTGATGCCGGCTTTAGTGCGGCTGAATTGCGTGATGCGGGCTTTACGGTTGGGGAGCTGCGTCAGGCTGGTTTTTCTGATGAAAATCTCAGAGCTGCTGGGTTTAGCGCGGCTAACCTAAGAGAGTCAGGGGCGAGCGCAACCGGTCTTCGAAATGCGGGCTTTAACGAATCAAGCTTGAAGCAGGCAGGCTATACTCAAGGTGAATTAATACGGGCAGGGTTTGAGCCAAGTGCGCGAATTGCGCCATTTTCACTGCCACAACCGGGGCAACAAACGACGAGTGGGGGAGTAACCACCACAACGACGGCAACCCGCGCGCCCATGACAAGCAATGAATCAGACATTGCCGCTTTAGAACGTATACAAGAACGTCAATTAGCTAGGCTCAACCAAGAGCAGCGTGAAGAGCGCATGCAACAATTACAAACAGCGATGACAGCACAAATGGGCGATTTGTTTTCTGCCTGGACACCGCCACCAGCACAACAGATGGTTGTGGCGCCTAAGAAAGAAGAGCAAGAAGAGCAAGGCCAAGGTCTGCTAGGGGCGCAAGGTGCAGGCTCCACAACGCAGAAAATGCAGCAAGCGGCCACAGCTGCGCCACCCGCTGAAATTATTAAAGCCGGTTCGATTATGTTTGCCGTGTTAGATACGTCAGTAAATAGTGATGAAGAAAGTCCGGTTATGGCGACTATCGTGCAAGGCGAGCTCAAAGGCGCGAAACTCGTAGGCACCTTTAATCGTGTGAATAAAAAAGTAGTGCTGAGCTTTAACTTAATTAGCATCCCAGATCAGCCTAAAAGTATCGCCTTAACAGCGGTTGCTATCGACCCAAATACAGCGCGTACGGCGTTAGCAAGCCATGTGGATAACCATTATATGTTGCGTTATGGCTCGTTGTTTGCCTCTTCATTTTTATCAGGTCTAGCCGATGCGATTAGTGACTCTGGGTCGACGACTACATTCAGTTTGACCGGTGTCAGTGAGACCCGCCCTGAGTTGACCACAGGTGAAAAAGGTGCGGTTGCCTTGGGTGAGGTTGGTAAAGCCTATTCAACTGCATTTGGTTCTAACTTCCAGACACCGCCAACAGTAACGGTTAGAGAAGGGTCGGGTATTGGAATCTTATTTATGTCTGACCTTGATGTGCCTAAGGTGTGACGTCGAGCAATTTATGCTATAATAACACACTGATAGTAAAGGTTATTTGAAAGGGGCAGAATATGGCCGGTAAAGAAGACGAGTACAAGCACCAGGAAGAAGACTACGGCGCCGGGACGGAGCAGCAACCGATGGCACAGCCTCAAATGGCAAGCCGTCCAAGTGTGTTATCGAGAATTTTTAATAAGCGCTTATTGATTGTTATCGTGGGGATAATCGCGATTGCTGTGATATACCAATTTTTCCTGGCAGAGACAAAAAATGAAGATAATATAGCAAAGCAGATGGCAGCGAATGAGGCGACGTCCGCCAAATCAACATCTGCAATTAAGCAAGATAGTACGCTGACAGTGCCAAAATTACAGTCTCAAATAACAACACCCAAAATAGAGACACGTCCCACCTTTAATCAACAAGACATTAACCGAACAGCGAGTATGACATCGCAAAATCAAATTGCGCTGCAACAGCTGCAACAAAACCAAGCCCGGGTCGATAGATCATTAGCGGGAATTGAACGTAAGCTTGATAATTTAAGTACAGAGCTGTCTATGGTAGCCAACAGAGTGTCGAGCTTGCAAGTTGCACAAAAGAGCCAACCAAAAGCTAAGACTACCCGTAAACGTGTTACGACACCTCGATCAGTAGTGCCAACACAAGTTTTCTATTTAAAAGCAGTGGCGCCGGGGAATCCACCGCGTGCATGGTTGAGTTTTGCTAAAGGTAATAAAACGGTCACCGTAGTAATTGGGGATCGATTACGAGGTTATGGTAAAGTGACGGCCATTGAGCCGGCTTTTGGTTATGTCAGCACAAGCTCAGGGCGCACAATTCGTTATCACCCTGAGGATCGTTAATTGTATGAAAGTGAGAAATGGTATGAATGATGGCTAAAGAAAACCTAAAATTTTATCTTGTATTATTGCTGTTTATGCCCGTTGTCGCGCAAGCGGCGGACATTTGGGAAAACATCCAAAATGTGATTCCAGATATGGCACGACTCGTTGTAGCAATTAGCTATGTGGCGGGCGTATTCTTTATCGCTTGGTCGATTATGCGGCTTAAGATATATGGCCAAATGACGGTGTTTATGATGTCGCAATTGAGTATCGGGCCGACATTCACCTACATGATTGTGGGTCTGGCGCTTCTGTCTTTCCCGACTATGCTCGATAT
>SDBT01013915.1_pt1 | contig 12865 bp, 5 predicted proteins | sample 2277101 | NCBI WGS metagenome assembly SDBT01 (sample SAMN10404973, study PRJNA504765) | marine sediment metagenome | isolation source: marine sediment core GS10_PC15, 103 cmbsf | place: Arctic Ocean: Southern Knipovich Ridge | collected 2010 | reverse complement strand
CTCCTTTTCACCCAGTTGGCGGGGAGACCTGCCGTAGTGACGTGTGAACTGTTTTACCTGCCTTAGGTAATTCTCTTGTGTGTGTGGACTCAAGCCTTTTAGCTCAAGGTCGTCTTTCATCTGCTCTCTTAGTTTTCCCATAATAAAATCTCCTTTCAATGACATGGATTTTCCACCTGTAAAAAGGTGGCAGGAGAACTCTATTATGGAAGAAGTCTTTTAGCAAAAAGGATAGAAAGAAGGGATAAAATGTAAAGAGATGTTCTTGGGTAAAGGATGGAAAAAGGGATCAGGTATCTACCGCGTAGCGGTTTAGTTCAATGATTCTAATACGACACAAAGAGAAATGACAAAAATTTCTAATTCATTTCTTTTTGAGAAAATCTTAATGCTTCATTCGTCTATTTTAATGAGTGTAGTAGCTTACAGGCTTATAATTTAATCCTAACTGTACAAGATATTTAGTCATTGCAAAAAGGAATTAATGAGGGATAGTAAGAATTATGAAAACAGGAGCTTGAATGCCATCACTTAGTTTTATACAATTTGAAGACGAACTATATAGAGAATAAATAATTGCCCCAAGAAAACACAATCTTGTACATAATAATTGTTGCATTAGTAATTGCACTGACCAATTTTTTAACAAAAAATATTCTTATCAAAATTATTGCGAGTCCATTTGTTTTAATATTTAATCTTCTTTACAAATGGATTGCTCCACGAAATCCATTCTCAATTTCTATGCACCAATATAAAAAACATATTTTACGTTCAAATCTCGCGAAAATAGAAAATCCAGTGGGTCCACCAATTCAAATTCCACTTGAGCATGCATATGCCCCACTAAAGTTAATAACAAGTGAACACAAAGATAATGTAGATTTATTTGAATATACAGAATTATGTGATCGATTCATCGTTCTTGGTGGGCCAGGAACTGGAAAGACCACAATAATGAAAAGTCTTTTGACTAATATTCTTAAAAAAACTACCCAAAAAAAACTTGTTGATCTAATTCCTGTATTTGTTGTTCTGCGGAAACTTGCTTCATCACAACATAATATTGAAGAGGCTATTATTTCTTCCTTCAATGATCATCATTTTCCTAAAGCAAATAAATTTGTATTATCAGCTTTAGAACAAGGGAGAATGCTTATTATTCTTGATGGACTTGATGAAGTTGGAGTTAATCGAGAATTTGTATCTTCAAAAATAAAAGAATTCTGTGAACATGATGAACAACAAGATACAAGGAATCACATTATTTTAACTTGCAGAGAGAATAGCTATCAAAAAGAAGAACTAAGAAGCGTAATTCCAAATATCGTTAAAGTGGAACCATTTGGAAATGATCATATGAGAACATTTTTACTTGGCTGGCCAATTTATAAAGGAAAGTCTGCCATAAAATTGTACAGTCAAATTCAAGATGAAGCTATTATTCGAGATATATGCAGGAATCCACTCCTGCTGACAATATTAACTGGTTTATATCTCGAAGAACAAAAATTTAATCTTCCTACATCTCGAAATAGATTTTATAAAGCATCTTTGAAAGAACTTTTTGAAAATCGGCCTGCAAGACGAGGGATTCAACAAGATTATGAGGCTATCGATAAAGGAAAAATACTTGAAAAAATAAGTTTAGAAGGTCTTGAGACAATTAAGATCACTGATGATCCAGAAGAATTTTCCACTCACGATTTGAAAAGTGCAGCAACAAAGGTACTACAAAAAAAATTCGATTTTTCACTTTTAGTAAAAGAACTAGTAGATGTCAATGGTATTATCAAACCAAGTGGGGAAGATACATATACATTCACACATAGAACTATTCAAGAATACCTCGCGGCAAGAGAGGCTAAAAGAACTCGAACACCTGACGATGTAATTAATTCTTTTGATGAAAGAGACGACTTATCTGAGGTTATATATTTCTATTGTGGTCTACTTGATAATTTACCTCAAATAACTGATGTCTTGAGGAAATTCATTCAAAAAGAAAATTGGATAAAAGCAGGAAAATGTCTTTTAAATATGAAGGAATTGCCTCAAAAAGATTTAATAACAGAAATAGGTAATGGGCTATATACAACACTTATAAGTGGAGTAACGATATTCGGACAAGAACTAGATGTTTTGTCTTCTCTCGCACAAAGAAAAGACATTGCGTTTAAGTCTTTAAATTCAGACTTTAATAAAGTAATAAACCATCTAATAAAAAGTACAAAAGAGTCTGAGGCATCAACATTAGAAACGGTACTCTCATCATCGCCAGAAATGGCTCTGAAAGTTATCCCAGGACTATTGCAACATCAATCAGACAGATGGAAAAAAGCAGGAGTAAAACTATTACGAGATATTGGAACTGACGAAGCATTAGATAAATTAGTACAACTTCTTCGTAGTGAAGAAGATGTAGTTAAAATTGAAGCAGCAAAACATTTATCCAGTTTAATAAAAACTAGAAAAAAGGATTTAATAGATAGAAAAGATCTTTTACCTCCAAGGATAGATACTGATATTTGGCCATTTAATGATGATATTTTTCCAAGTAACATTGCGATTCCCATATCTGAGTCTATCGCATTAGGTGGAAGAACGACAAACAAGGCAATAAAATTTTGTGCAGATGCAATTAAATTAACATCGTCTAAAAAACCTAAAGATATTAAATTTTGCAGAAAATGGAAGAGATTGCTAAAACACTTAAAGATTAATTCCTATATTAGAAAATTTGGATTATTCTTCAGATATAGTATCCTTACTTTAGGAATAATAATTCCCATTTTGTTCTTTAATTTATTGATTCCTAAATCCACCGAACATATTTCATTACTAAATGTGATTTCTTTTGAAAAAACTCAAATAAACAAAGAAATTGTTGATAATGTATTCAAAGCTGCAAAAACTATCGATTCTGAGATTAAAGAAATATTCCCTCGAGAAGGTTCTTTTTTTAACAAAGCTTTACCTTGGAATTGGGGAGTTAGGCCATTTCTTCCAAAAAACTCCAGAAAAGCCTATTCAAAATTCCAGCCATATACCTATTCACTTGGAAGTATAATAAAGGATTTAAAAGAAAAACATATTAATAAAGATTTTCTCGTATTGTTTAGCCATATCTCTGATAAGAGTGCAAAATCCTTTCATAACGCTATTGAAATTATCCGTGCAGAAATAGCTCCCATTAGAATCATTCGATATGTTGATGTTACACGGTCAAAAACATCAAGGTTTTCTTTTATATTTGCAGTAATATTTTCTTTCCTTATAATTGGATATTCTCCTTTTAGGCTCATGGCCAGAGGAAGATTTTTAAATAAACGAGAATACCATGAAAGTTCATCACGACGTTTTGTATATCAATCTAAATTCAAATCCTTGTATTTTTTCCTAACTCAAATATTTACCCTCGCCTTTATGATTTTAGTTTTTAACTCGATAGGTACGTCTACAGCACTCACTATGAACTTAGTATTATATCTCTTCTTTTTTTACAGCTTGTTATTTGTCGTCGGACACATTCTAGAAATATCTCAATTGATTAAAAATCCATGTTTTTCTGTAATTTTAGATATATCTCCATCCGCTAAGTTAGTTTAAAAAATTATGTTAGGAGTGACTTAAATAACCTCACAGAAAGCGATAAGTAAATATAAATGGAATAAGCCCATGATTTTTAATTTTAGACAATCTTTCTAATTACACCATACCAAGCAACTAAGGGAGCATTTTTTTTTAGTATTAATATTATCAATATTTCAATCTGGATACATACATAAATCATATAGAAACATAACAATTCCCATAATTGACAGTTGAAAATTTAACTAAATAAGTCTATGCATTTTAATTGATAAATATCAGAGATTAAGGAAACAAACAATTATTTTAGTATAGACCGGTGCCAATATAGTGCCAACTTGTTTGCATTCTTAATGCGAAACAATGAGTAATAACGGGAAATACTGGGTAATAACAAGCACTAACGAGAAAAGGCTAAATATAACCAAATAAAACAGTTAGACAGCTAAACCATTGATATAAAACGAGTTGTCCTTTGACCCCCAAAATGGCACTGAGTTATGTCCGCACTCACGCCCCTTATAATACTGTGTCTTTCGAGATATTTCAATAAATCAAAAACATGCTATCACTTCAACCCAGCCAGTCCTCTGCTTCGCATCATCAACCTCTGAGAACCCAGGATCGGTGTCTTTCCAGAGGGTGAGGAATTTCTTGTGAATGACAGTCAGCATGGTTTTTTATTGGATATAACAGCTTAGGAAATGTCCTCATATGTCCAAATTCGCCGAGTCTACGCAGTTATGTGCTGTCCAAGTGTGTTGAAACGTCACAGTTTACACATTTTTTCTTACACTCCCGAATTTTCATTTATGTCTCCATTTTCTAACGATGAGACTGGCATTCCCCCCTCCAAAACCAAAGGAATTACTCATCGCTACTTTCAGGTTAACCGATTCAACTCCCTTGGTAACATAATCAAGAGGACAGTCCGGATCTGGATTCTCATAGTTGATAGTCGGAGGGATTTTATTGGTGTACACACCCAATACAGTGGCGATAAATTCCACAGCTCCTGAAGCTGCCATGAGATGGCCGATCATCGATTTTGTCGAGCTGACCTTCAGCTTCTTTGAATGATCGCTAAAGACCTTGATAATGGCTGCACTTTCGGTTTTGTCATTCAAAACAGTAGAGGTGCCATGTGCATTGATGTATCCCACTTCCAGAGGAGATAGATTTGCATCTTTTAATGCCTTTTCCATCACTCTAACCATTCCGTCGCCTTCAGGTTCTGGAGCTGTAAAGTGAAAAGCATCGGCAGTATTACCATAACCGACAATCTCGGCAAAGATGCGTACGCCACGATTGAGAGCATGTTCAAGCCTTTCCAAAACAACAACACCGGCCCCTTCTCCCATTATAAAACCGTCACGATTCTTATCGAATGGCCTACTCGCTTTTTCTGCAGAATTATTCGTAGACATCGAACGAGTTGCACAGAAACTCCCGTATGCCAAGGGCGTCACACAGGCTTCGGAACTTCCCGCAAGCATGATATCAGCGTCCCCCCGCTGAAGAATTCGGAAACCATCGCCAATGGCGTTCGTGCCGGTAGAACAGGCCACAGAGAGAGCAGAGAGGGGACCTTTCAGACCATATTTAATGGAAACCATGCATGCTGCCATATTGACAAGTAACTTGGATAAAAGAAACGGATGCATACCCTTTGGTCCTTTTTTACTGAGATGGATATGCCCATCTTCAATGGTCTGTGATCCACCAATGCCGGAACCGATAATGACACCAACTCTGTTTCCATCGAATGAATACGATTCCAATCCTGCGTCTTTCATTGCCATCGAGGATGCCGCCATAGCAAATTGAGTAAAACGATCCATGTGTTTTATTGATTTGCCGTCGATCCATTCTTCAGGATAGAAATTTTTTACTTCTGCGGCTAAATGAGATCGAAAATTTGTACTATTAAAATGAGTTATTTCCGCAACGCCATTCCGCCCTGTCTTCAGACCTTCCCAAAATTCATCGATCCCAATTCCGATAGGTGTTACAGCGCCAGATCCAGTGACTACAACTCGATGTTCTTTCTTGTCTGTATAATAGGGGATAGTTTTACTAATCATTTACGATTATTCCCTAATATAAAAATTCACAAATTGTATGTCGTCAAATAATTCGGACACTCCCTTTAGCGACGATTTAGCGTCTTCATTATATTCCTAACCAAAACTTTCCATCAAGTCATTAACCTGAATAATTCATAAAACATACCGACACCTTTATTTATCTCCAATAATATCAACTTTATAGCATTGTTTTTAACAAAATCAAGATCCGCACTTTGTTTGTTGGGTAATATATATTAAATGTCGGCATTTTTTACCCTTCGGGCGAGCCAATCTCACCACATCTGCTTCGTACGACCCAATTGTTGCGAGAAGCAAAGCGACGTGGCAATCTCATGTCTCTGCGGAAGCACAATGAGGTCACTACACTTCTCTGCGATCGTTCGTGATGAACTTCATGGGTCGGTGCCTCGCATCTGTAGTAACCTCGACTCGTGAATAATCCAGGTTAATCATAAATAAGCGATTATTTTCCTCCTCAGATTTCACATGTTCAATCCTAGGGGAGTTTGCATTTTCAGAATTATCGTGTTAAATGTTAGATGTCTTTGTTTCGCAGGTTGGACAAAGATCCTTCCATTTACCCCCTTTTGCTATTCAGTCAGCCTCTTCCTTCACATCCTCAACTTCAGGGAGGCCGGGATCGGTGTCAATTCAGTTAGTGAGAAGTAAACAAACCGTCGCTTAGAAAATCAGGGCGTGAGTTCGAATTATCTGACAACATACATTTCAACAAATTTTCAATAAACCTCTGGGAGGTGAGTATTTTAGCCTTTCAATGGCGAATCGCCAGCGCTGCGAAATCCTGTCGATTGTTTCCCTATCAGCCCTATACGTGTTTTTCTTGTAACCATCCTGCGAGAAGATATGTTTCTCAAAATTGTCTTTGTTTTCCTCAAAAGCTGGAAGGTTTAATTCCGCATAATTTTTCTCAATAACCTCCATGGTATGGTCTTCAAAATCCTCGAATCGAACTTCCACCAAATTGCCTGACGGTATCAGTTCTTTCGTATCCCAATACCTGCGCATCAATCCCTCGTAAAAACTAAAGACATTTTCCTCTATCTCGGATTTCGATATTTTTTCCAGCTGATACGCACCAATCAACCTTGAAAATGTGTGCAAGAGTGAATAATAAATCATGTATGGATTCCTATAAAGATAGATGAACTTAGCATTAGGAAACATCTCCAGCAAAACCGGGATCCTGTATGTATTCAACGGATTTTTGAGAATCAATCTTTTTCCTTTCATGATAAGGGTCGCTTTTTTCAATACCGTCAAATATACATGCTTCCATTCATCTTTTATTTTTTCGTCACTTTCCTTAAATGACAGTGAGCTGAAAAGTGAAGGCATACTCCTGGGAAGGGAATATCCGTGATAAAAAGAGTGGATGCAAAAATGTTCAAGGCACGTAATACATGCTTTCTGTGCATTCCCCCATTTTTCCTTCCTGTTCATATCCTTCATTAAAAAGATAAGCCCAGGGTGGAGAAAAGTTGTCAGGAAGTTGTTAAAAGTTTGTTAAGATTTTGTTAAGAAATTTAGCGTTTTTTCTCTGCATCACGCTCTAGAAAACTCTGACCTTCCGTAATCCAGGGCTCGGCAGATTCACCTTTCAAATAGTGCCCAAACCAGGCGAGGATACGTCGCTGGTAATCCTTCTGATTGTGTTTCTGACGCAGCCCGTGGTCCTCTCCGATGTAGGCAAGCATCACGACGTTTTTCTTTGCACGCCGGGCAATGTTGTAGAGTTCGATGCTCTGGTACCAGGCCACAATGCCATCCTTGTCTCCAGCTTCAAGGAGGAGCGGCACAGTCATGTTTTGCACATTAAATACCGCAGAATTGTCAACATAAGCCTGAAAATCATCATAAAGAGCGACTTCCATGCGCTCTTGGCCTGTCTCGATATGATCTGTCTCTGCTATGCCGGATCCCCAGTGATGGTCACCGTAGTAACTGACAAGATCCGTAATGGGAGCACCTGCCACGGCTGCGGCAAAGATACCATCCGTATGTGTGGCAATAAAAGAAGAGTTAAATCCTCCCATGGAATGACCTATAACACCAACGCGTTTGGAGTCAACAATGCCCATTTCAATAACTTTTTTGACCCCGGCTGTTATGCACTCAACTACAGACCAACCCGGCTGTCGTATTCTGAAGACAATATCCGGCTCTAAAACAATATAGCCCTGGTTTGTAAAAACACTGATGTTGTAATAGCTTCGGTCAGATGGCGCAACATAGCGGTGGACATTTTGTGAAAGCATTTCATAATTGTAGACGATCATCGGGTATTTTTTGCCTGTCTCATATCCGGCAGGGTAAAACAGCGCCCCTTGGAGCTTTCGTCCCTTGTCCGTATTGTATGTGATCAGTTCACTGTGACCCCATGCAAAGTCGCTCTGAAACGGATTTGTTTCAGTAACCTGCTTTGAATCCTGTAAATCCGCTGCGCCCACAAAGATATCGGGAGAGTCGTCATAATCCTGCATGATGTAAGTGTAAATCTCGGCAACTTTTGCCTTGGCCAGAGAGCCGACATTCTGATCTAGCCATACGAGGCGGTTGACACCTCCGCCCGGCATTAATCGGCCGTAGCCCGATTTCTTTGTCCATTCTCCGTATAAACTCAGATATAAAGGTTTACTTAGATCGATCCACTTTTCGGGCCCAGAAAATCCGCGACCTCTCCTCCGCATACTCCCCCCTTGATCGAGCCGGATCAGGCGGTGGCGGATCTGTTCGTCCGCACCTTCAGTCAATCGCTGCACCTTCGAACCATCGGCGGCCACCTGCCAGAGATCATATTTATCGTAGAGAAGGACAGATGCATCAGATTCCGTCCAACCCGCAACACCAAAAGGAGGTTTCTGAAGAAGATCCGGATATACTTTTGCCGTGCTGTCCGATTCCATGTTGATGAACGACACCGGTGCATTTTTCGTGATATTCATGATTTTGCGCGTGGCAAGATCGACCGTCCAGTAGTGATTGTCCTCCAAAAAGAGCAAATACTTTCCACTGGATCCAGACTTCACATACCTGTCATTGATGTTCTCCTTAAGCTTGGTCCGCTTGCCAGTCGTTATATCTTGAAGATAGAGGTCAGCTCCCATTCGGCCAATCGATCGCTCCATCGCATACTTCGACCACTCGAAGACGTAAGCAAGATTGCTGTGCCGAATAGGTACGATCCGTTCACTAATCGGGTCCTTGCCAAGCTGGACAAATTGGCCGCTGTCGATGTGCCAGGCAGACAGCTGGTTCCGTTTTCTATCCTCATTAGCATGGACCTTCTGCCAGGGCATAACGAACACATCTTTCCAATGCCAAATTTCGATGGTTGATGGCTCCTCAACTTCGGTCTCACTTTCGCTTTTCTCTCCCTTTTCAGGCGGGACTATTTTGTCCTCCCACGGTCCAATCCCGAAGAAAATCACTTTTCCATCATCTGACCACGAGAGCGGGCGGAACGAGACAATACGCATGCCGGCCGGAAATGAGGAATCGGAGGAAGGATCATAAGTAAGTTGACGCTCGGTCTTGCCGAGGCCGGTCCAAGATAAGACAACATGAGTGGGACCGTCTTTTTTTTCATCGGTCATGTCCATGAAAACGGCCAAATCTGCCGCATCTTTCCGCCACACAAGTCCCTTGTAAACCGACGAAGACGAGTCGAGCACGCGCAGCACAGTTGTTTCCGGATCGAACAGATGGACACCGTTTCCCGCTTTTCCATCGGCGCTGATGGTCATGGCCAGCAAGTGACTGTCATCGGAATTCTGCCAAACATGCTGGGACACGTTGCCGAACGTCGTGTCACGGCCGCTCGAAAGCTGTCGAATGATAAGAGTCATACCAAGTGGTTCTTTAGGAGCATTTCCTCCACTGTCGCCTCGTCCGGGAGCAGCTGCCCCATCCGAAACACGCTCCGGTCGGTACCGCCGCATCGCAAGATAAGCCCCATCTGAGCTAAAGGAGAAAGCCTCGATGGTGTCGATTGTAGACATCTCTCTTGTCGTTAAATTCATCAAGCCGAGCTTGTTCTGCACGGGCTTCTTCTCTTTTTTCAGTTTTTCCTGCTCAGCTTCGGAACAACCGATTCTGTAAGCAATCCACCGTGAGTCTGCTGAAAAGACCGCCTGAGAGCCAAAAAGAATGACCTCTGTTTTACCGTCAGCAAGTTTTTTGATGCGCAGCTCATTGTTCCCGTTTGTGCGGTTGATGCCGTAAGCCAACCATTGGCCATCGGGTGAAAAACCGCCGTTGCTGCCTGAGCGTGTCAGCGTCTCCCATTGGCCATAATCGGAAAAAGTCGGCAGCGGTTTTGTCTGCCCTCCAAAGGCGATTGTAATAGTCAAAACAGTAAGTAGAGCGGTTATCAGAATTTGCCGTACCACAAACCTTTCTGAAAAAAGTGATTTCTTTTCCATAAACATTAGAATTTCTCCTATTTTTTTGACCAAAAAAGAAAAGTACTCATGGAACCATTAGATATCTCAGAAGCTGAAGAAAGAGCTGTGGGATTGGAACAGCCCGCTTAATCAGTCTCAATCCTCACTCGGCTAGGAGCTTCTCGATCAGGGAGATAATTTCATCCTTATTGGCCGGGTGAGTGAACAGCCGGGCAATACCGTTTTTATCGATGATAACACTTGTCGGAATACCCGTTATCCCGTATTCCGGATCGTAGCAATTGCGGTCTGAAAAAGCGATGGGCCATGTGACATTCTGGTGTTGGATGAACTCCGGTAAAAGTGTCAGCTCTTCCTCTTCCGAAAGATCTGTTAACCGGTCTTTCCCGTGATTGCTCATACTTCCCTGGAAACCGGTGACTCCCAGAACAAAGAGACCTTTGTCTTTGTATAAAGCATGGATTTCGCGTAGTTCGGGAAAGGTGCCGATGCATGGGCCGCACCAGGTGGCCCAGAAATCAATCATTACTACTTTGCCCCGCAGTCCTTCTAGAGTCACAGGATCGGTATTAAAGAAATGCGTGAAGTTAAATCCGGGCGCTTCCTGATTGATGACGTTGATCCGGGCCAAACCGGACTGCATCGTACGGGAAAGAGAATTGAATCCATTAGTAGTTTGGTTGTATTCTTGGGCTTCCTCCTCATCTGAGGGAACATTTTTTTCACGTTCTGCGGCGATGTCTTCGAATTTTTTCTTGTAGCTCTCTAAAAGATCAATGATCTTATCTCTTCGATTTAGATCCAAGTAAGACTGATAGCGGCTGCTGAGCAGCCTGTAGGAAAAATAGGGAGCATCGAAATTCAGATAATCGATCTCGGCCTGGACAATCTCAATGGCTTTTTCCGGATTTTTGTTCTCGTTGAAATGCCGGGACAGCACGGCCACTTGATTGTACAGACCGAATGTGTCCTCCGGTGAAGGAGCAAACTTTGCCCGGTAATCCTCTAACATTTTTCCGTAAAGCTCTGGATTGTTCTCGACTTCGGGCACCTCCAGATCGATCAGCATTTTACTAGCTTCACGAGCCGACACATCTTTTCCTCGACTCACTTTTTCGTAGACCTTAACGGCTTCATCTTTTTTATCCGCCCAAGTTAAAAGTTCCGCATATTTCAGAGTTTCTTCTGTGGATAGCCCCTTGGAATTTATAGTATCGATGTCCGTCAGCGTGAGTTCTTTGCGAGCTGCAGAATAGAGTTCGTAAGTCTCAAGCTCCTTGTTATTACTTTTTTCCGAAAGGACTTTCCTGATATTGTCCATGACTTCTGAGGGAATGGGACCTTGTGCCGTTTCATCAGATTTGCATCCGGATTGGAAAACAATTATAGATGCCATCAAAATAAAAAATAAGACAGTGATTTTTCTCATTATTTAACCTCTCTTTTCAATTCCCTATTAAAATATAGATTAAAATAAAAAAATGCAACATGAGGAAAAATTACAAATTAAGAGATGCGCCTTTATTTTTTACCGATGATAATTTCTAGTCTTTTGTCAGGGGAAAGAATATCTTTAATAAAAGCATTCATCTCTTCCAACGTTGATTTATCGACTTCTAGAAAAATCCGATCCAAGAATGAATACCCAAATCCCATCGCTTCATAAAAGAGGAGGGAAAGAGTTCGGTTTCGTTTCGTTTCAATCTGCCTCAAAAAAGATCCTTTATAATACGCAAGATTTGCCTTGTGTGCTTTTTCGGATACGCCCTCTTCAATCAAGTTATCAAGAATCCCCTGCAGAGCTTCACGAGCGGCATCTAATTTCTCATTATCAGTCTCAAGATAAACCTCAAATAGTCCGCCCTCTTTATAAAGAGAGAGGCGTGAGCTGACATTGTATGCCAGTTTTTCTTTAACTCTCAGGGGCCAGAGTACCGAGTTGAGACCTTTGCCTATAAGACTATCCAAAAGGCTTGAAAGCACATAGTTGTCTTCCGTTAATTTCGGGAGAGGATAAGCAAACAAGACAAGGTTTTGTTTGGTCTCTTTTTCAATGAAAACAGACTTTTCTTCAGGAAGCAAAGCTTGAAGAGGTTCCGCATCTTCAATCGTCAGTCCTTCCGGGATATCCTTAAAATGTTCTTCGAGAATTTTTTGTACAGTGCCCCTGTCCAGATCAGAGGACACAAAAATGGCTGTATTTTTCGCAGTGAAGTGAATCTTATAAAAATTATCGACATCTCGTTTTTTTATAGATTTCAATGTATCTTCCTGTCCATAGATAGAACCGGAATAAGCCGTACCGGAGTAAAAGACTTCCATCGCCTTTTTATGTGCTAATTGAAGAGGATCTTCCTCCAGGAACTCCCGGGAACGGTTCATCGCCTTTTTGACACCGTCAATTCTGATGGAGGAAAAGAGAGGTTTGAGAAGGATTTTTGAAAGAAGATGTATGGTCCCATCAAAATGTTCAGAGAGGGAAGCCATACTCAAAAAAGAATAGTCCATATTACCGGTCATATTGATCTGGGTCGCCTGAGTCATGATTTTTTGAAGAGTGGTGCGGTCCGGAATTTCTAAACTCAACCGCGTCATCATGTTGGCCAACCCATCTTTTCCCTGAGGTTCAGCCATTTTTCCACCTCTGATAAGGAACTGCATAACCGTCACTTCCGATGCCGGGTTGTATTGGTAGATGACTTTTAATCCATTGGAAAGGGGAAAATGAGATGCCCGCTGGTTCTCAGAAAGATTCATCTG
>SDBT01013914.1_pt1 | contig 12865 bp, 11 predicted proteins | sample 2277101 | NCBI WGS metagenome assembly SDBT01 (sample SAMN10404973, study PRJNA504765) | marine sediment metagenome | isolation source: marine sediment core GS10_PC15, 103 cmbsf | place: Arctic Ocean: Southern Knipovich Ridge | collected 2010 | reverse complement strand
CGCCGGATCTGGTGGATTTTTTCTTCCGAGATGATTTCGATTATACCGAGAAAGCGATAAAGAATGTAAATAAACTTGATAACCCCACAACTTTCTTCGCCGAAATGAAACAGAAGATAGAAGGGTTAGGCGATTTTACGGTAGAAGCGATCGAGGGGTTAATCCGCTCCTATGCCGAGGAGAAGGATATAGGGGTAGGCAAGGTTATTCATCCGTTACGTGCGGCATTTTCGGGGCGAGCCAAAGGCCCTTCGATGTTTGAGATGATGGAACTTCTGGGGCGGGAGAGGTGTTTTGCGCGCCTGGAGCGGGCAGAAAAAGAATTAGGTGGGAATTAAGCTAGACGAGTTTAGGAATTTGATTGTGGAATAGATATGGCTATTAAAGGCGATTTAGAGACGGTAAACCTCCCCGACGTACTACAATTGCTGGGAACGGCGAGCAAGACCGGGGCATTATCTATCCGGCGCGGCCTGGAGGAGAAGCGTATATACTTCGACCGGGGGCGGCCGGTATTCGCCTCGTCCAGTGATTATAGAGAGAAGCTGGGCAGCGTTCTCCTCAAGCACGGCTGCATTGACGAGGCCGACCTGGAAACGGCGCGGCATAAGCAGGAGGAAACCGGCAAGCGTCTGGGATTGGTAATGCTTGAGATGGGATTGGTAGGCCGGGACGACCTGGTCGCCGGGCTGAAAACCCAGGCGCAGATGATCACTACTTCGCTGTTTCCGTGGTGGGGGGGCGAGTTCGAGTTCATAGAGCAGTCACTTCCTTTCCCCGATGAGGTAATGGTCGGATTCAATCTGAACGCGATGATTATGGAAGCGGCCAAAGCCGTTGACGACTGGAACCGGGTACACGCGAAGCTCCCGGAACTGGACGTTATCGTGCGTTTAAGAGCCGTCGAGAACGAATCGGAAGTGGCTTTGAACGCTACGGAATGGAATATACTTTCGCTGGTAGATGGGAGAATGACCGTTCTTGGAATAGCCGATACTGCTCCCGGTTCCGATATCGAAACCTGCTTGACTATTGTATCCTTGTTGGATAAAGGTTTATTGGAGGTTGTGGAACCGGGTGACGTCGTACCTTCGTTGACCGGGGGCGAGGAAGAGAGTATAATTGCATTGTTGGCGATTTATAACGAATTATTCGCCCAAATATTCAGATTTATCCGGAATAACGCGGGTGAAGATGCTTCGGCCGCTTTCGGCGAAGCAGTGTGGTCCTATTGCGCCGGTTTTTCGCCGATGCTCGATAGAAGCTGGCGGCCGGTAACCGGCAACTTCGATAAAAACGCAATAATCAACAACATAACGCAACTGGACCCGGAAGAACGAACCCATAGGATATCGGAAGCTTTCCTGAAGATATTGAAAGAGGAGGTAAACCTTTCGGTGAACTACCTGACGGGCCCACAAATCTCCGGGCTTTTGCAGCATTTATCTGCTGTATCTGAGGTTGTTCTCATTGAAAGCGACCCGGGTATTTCGGGTTCGGGTATACGGGCATCAATATTGAGTTTCCTGAATCCGAGTGGTGTCATATCGTATGAAGAAAAAAAATCCAGACTCTAAAGGCGTCGGTTTCGATTCGCAACTGAAGAAGCTGGACGCCCTGGTTAATATCTCCCTTGCTATTAGTAGGGAGACGGATCTGGGCGCTCTCTTGAGGACCATCACTCAGGAGGCTAGCAAGGTTATTGGAGCAGAACGTTCGACCGTTTTTCTGTACGACCATAAAAACGATGAATTATGGTCAATCGTCGCAGAGGGCGAGCAGGAAGAGATACGGTTTAGTGCTGATGCCGGGATTGCCGGCACGGTATTTCGCTCCCGTAAACCGCTGATAATCCCTGACGCGTACGATGATAAACGGTTCAACCCGGCAGTTGATAAGAAGACCGGTTATGAAACCCGTAATATACTCGCCATACCGATAATAGATTCTTGGGATAGAGTACAGGGCGTATTTCAGGTACTCAACAAAATAGACGGCGATTTTGGCGCTGAAGACATTCATTTCCTTTCAGCTATCGCCAGCCAGTCCGCAATAACAATAATGAATGTCCTGTTGTTCGAAGAACGAAAACGGATGTTTGATAGCCTGGTTGACGTACTGGGCGACTCGATTGAATCGCGCGACCCGATGACGGCGGGGCACAGCCGGGGCGTTATGAAGTATGCAGTAACTATCGGGACTTATATGGGCTTAAACGACGATGAACTGGAGACTATCAGATATGCCGCGTTACTTCACGATTACGGCAAGATTGGGGTTCCCGACGGTATTTTGCGAAAACCGGGTAAACTGACGGGTACCGAATACGGCCTGATAAAAAGGCACGTTGTTTATACGCAGCAGATACTTTCGAAAATCGAATTCGAAGAAGGGCTTAATAAAGTTCCCGAGTACGCAGGGCAGCACCACGAGAGGGTTGACGGATCGGGTTATCCTCTTGGCCTTATCGCCGATGATATCTCGTTGGGCGGTAAAATAATCGCGGTCGCCGACGTTTTCGACGCGCTAACCGCTCGCCGGCATTATCGTGCGCCAATGGACGTAAAAGCCGCCCTCGTAATTCTGGTCGAGGGTATCGGTAGTGAGTTTGATGAAGGGCCGGTTTTTGCGCTACGGGACTATTTTTTAGAACAGGGACGTATCCGCGAAGAGGACGTCCCCGTATAATTGCCGAATGTCAATATATAAAGAAATATTGAGTAATATCGCGAAGGGTGACCGTAAATCCGCCCTGGACTCGTTTGCGGCATACCTCGACGAAATCGGGGGGCAGGCTTACGAAATTTCTGAAGAGGATGACCCGGTTCGGAGGCTGAATCTCGAGTTTACCGTTTGGGAGCAAATCGAGGTTTATACAACCGAAGTGGATCAGCGGCCCGATAATCCCCGTAGTTGGAAGTTATTGGGATACACCTATATGTGTGCAGGGTTTTACGTTCCCATATTACTGCATCTGGCGGAGCATTGCTTGCAGGCCAGCGTCATTCGATATGACGATAATTCATTGGTTAATAACCTGAGCGATAAACTCGATATCATTGAGAAAGCGCGTAGCGGGGATGAAGACGCACGGAAGGAATTGCTGGAAGCGGAGGTGGGATTGGCGTGTGCTTTCGACGATTTCCCGGAAACGGTACCGGTACCTTTGGTGTTTTACGAGAATGGCATCGTTGCCGTACCGGAGATAGAAATTAACGAAACCGGCCTGGCCGCTGATATTTTCGGTGACGAAATCGAAACGAGCGAAACCGACGACGACGAAGGAGGATTGTGCCCTAATTGACCCTTTTCCCGCGGCCTTATCTCTTGACTTATCGGCTGTTTCCTACTATTATACCGCAACTTATTAATTTATGGAGATAATATCCAATATGGTTTCGGGTACGCCAACTCTACAATGGCTGGACGGTAAATTACGGCTAATTGACCAGACCAAACTTCCCGATAAGTTCGAATTTTTCGATGCGGCAACTGTGGAGGAATGCTGGGACGCAATTAAACGGCTCGTGGTTCGGGGAGCGCCGGCGATCGGCGTCGCGGCGGCGTACGGCGTTTTATTGGGGCTTAATAACAGGGCAAAAGAAACCACCGCTGGTTTCATTAAACGAGTATACGATATTTGCGACTACCTGGCGACCAGCCGCCCCACCGCGGTGAACCTGTTCTGGGCTTTGGATAGGATGCGCGCGGTTTTAAAAAACAACGACGGCGGCTCTCCCGATGAAATATACGATGCACTGTTGGCGGAAGCGCGGCGTATCGAAGAGGAGGATAAAAAATCCTGTCGTCTCATTGGCAAATACGGGGCCGACCTCCTGGATGATGGATTTACCGTTTTAACGCACTGCAACGCCGGTGCGCTAGCCACCGTAGATTACGGCACCGCGCTGGCGGTGATTTACGGAGCGGCCGAAGCCGGTTTGAATGTCTCGGTATATGCCGACGAAACCCGGCCCCTTTTACAGGGCGCCCGGCTGACCGCCTGGGAATTGATGGACCGCGGTATTCCGGTTACTCTGATTACCGATAATATGGCGGCGTCGGTAATGGAGCAAGGGAAGATTGACGCGGTAGTCGTTGGCTCGGATCGTATCGCTTCCAACGGCGACGTAGCCAACAAGATTGGAACTTATGGGGTAGCGGTTTTAGCCCGTTATCATGCGATTCCGTTTTATGTCGCTGCGCCGGTTTCGACGATAGATTTTGAGGTAACTTCCGGCGATGATATCCCCATTGAGGAGCGCGACCCGGAAGAGGTTCGGGTTTTTCGCGGTACTCCATCGGCGCCGCAGGGCGTTGACGTTTTTAACCCGGCGTTCGACGTAACTCCGGCGAGATTGGTGGACGCGATAATTACTGATTATGGAGTATTCAGGCCGCCCTACCGCAGGGCGTTTTCGAAACTGAGATATGATATCGGCTAAACCGTTTCGACGGATTGTATTAATCATACTTGATGGCGTTGGGGTAGGGGAATTGCCTGATGCCGCCGATTTTGGAGATACAGGCTCGGATTCGTTAGGATATCTGATACGGGAACGGGGCTTTTTAAACGTGCCGAATCTTTGTTCTCTGGGGTTAGGTAAGATATCGCCGGCACTGGATTGTAAGGGAGTAGAGATACGGGGTGGATACGGCAAATGCGCGGAGATAGCCCCGGGTAAGGACAGCACGAGTGGGCATTGGGAAATGATGGGGTATGTGCCGGAGCGCCCGTTCCCGGTTTTCCCGGACGGTTTCCCGAAGCCGCTTATAGTAAGATTTGAGGAGCTTACCGGAAGGAAAACCTTAGGGAACAAGGCGGCCTCGGGAACGGAGATAATAAGCGAGTTAGGGGAATGCGCCGAGAAAGAGAAGGCGCTAATAATATATACTTCCGCCGATAGCGTGTTTCAAGTAGCGGCACATATCGGAGTTATACCGCTGAAAGATTTGTACCGCTATTGCGAAATCGCTCGCGGGATGTTAGACGGGGAATTCGCGGTAGGGCGAGTTATCGCCAGGCCTTTCGGCGGCGTTGCGCCTGATTATTACAGGACCCCGGATCGCAAGGATTATTCTCTGGTTCCGGGCGGTGCGACGGTACTCGATACGTTACTTGGAAACGGGTGCGGCGTGTTTGGCGTAGGAAAAATCGACGACTTATTCGCAGGCGGGGGGTTATCTGGCTGCACTCATATCCCGGATAACGAGACGGGCGTAGTAGAGATTATTAAGTTACTCGGCGACGATTTTGACGGCTTGATATTCGCGAACCTAAACGATACTGATACGAAGTACGGGCACCGTAACGATGTCGAGGGATATGCTTTAGCTTTGGAGAAATTCGATAAGTTATTATCCGGTATTTTTGAAACTTTGCAGTGTGACGATTTACTAATTATCGCGAGCGACCATGGGAATGACCCTACGACGCCGAGTACCGACCACAGCCGTGAGTATACTCCGCTGCTCGTTTGGCATAGAGGATTAGGAAAGGGTACTGATCTAGGAACACGTAGTTCGTTCGCGGATATAGGCAAAACGATAGCTACTAATTTCGGGATCGAACGAGGTTTTCCCGGTACGAGTTTTTTATATGAGATATTGTAATTTAGCGATAATTGTAATTTCATTATACGTGATTATTACTCCGTCCTTTGCAAAGACCGGGGGTGAGGGTGGCGGTGGAGGAGAAAACGAAACGACTTCCACCGTAGGTTCGGCGTATAATTCCAATCGAAGTACTGACGGGATCAACGCTAACCTGGGATACAGCAATAACTTAACGAAGAATTTGTTATTCGTGTTCGACGTCGGGTTAAGCAATAGCTATAACACTAGCGAAAAACGCGAAATACAGAACCATTCGGTAAGGTTATCCAATAAATATGATCCGCCGTCGCCCTGGAAGTTGGACGTAAGTTATAATTATAATAGGAGTTATAACTACAGGCCGAAAGACGTGAACCAGGACGAATATAAGGCTTTTGATAAAGGACATTCTTTAAGTTCGAGTGTTAGTTACGCTTTCACGGATACGGTACGTACCTATCTCGATGTTAATTTAACAAAACAGGTAAAGGAATCTATCGTAGCCGGCCAATCGAACCCGGATACCAGAGGGGAAAGAAATTCGATAAACTCGTCAGTCGAATACGATATTACGCCTAATACGACTACAAGTTTTCGATATACCGGTGGAATAGATAGTACCGAGTATACAGGCTCCAGCGAGCGCATAGCTGACCCTATACCGCCTCCGAAAAAGGGAAGAACTGAGAAACATACTATGTACGGTAAAATCACTTCGAATAATACGCTTACCGAAAATATAGATATCGATATATCGCTTGACGTTACCGACGAGATTAAGAGGGATGGATTGCTGCCGGGACTGGATAGCGATAAGTTGAAGGGTTCCGCCGGTTCTACCGTTAAATACGATCCCTCTACGAAATTCGACTTTACGAATAATATTGCTTTCAGCCGTGAAGTTATTGAATACTTCAACAAAGCCGATTATCAAAGGGAATTTAGTAGAAATATCTACGATACGGACGATACGAGGCTGTATAATTCCGCGGTAGTAACTATAAAACCCTCGGGGGGCAGTTCGGCTGATTTCACGTACGATATAACATTATCGAAACAGTACCGTTTCAAAGATGGAAAGATAATGCCAACTTATATCGAAGACCCGACGGCGGCCGGTAGCATCTACGAGGACATCGAACATAAGTTCGTATCAAGGGTTAACACCGCTATCGGCGATGATCTTACCTTTCACCTTACCTATTATTATTCGTCGTCTCACCCCGATTATATTCAAAACCCGCGCAAGAACGCATTAACCAATAACAACAATCTGGATTCTAATCTGGGATATGATATAACGGAGAAACTCCGTACCGACGTAAAAACCATATTGAATTTTAAGAACGTTAGATATGATGACAGAGATGCTTCTTTTGACGACGCCAGAGAATCTTCTATATCATTACGTAACGATTTTACTTTTAAACCTTCATTGATTACCAAATTAACTCTCGGGTTCCTCGTAAAGAAAGACATCAATGATTTCATTAATAATCCGGATAAAAGTTACGAGAATATAGACCGCCTTATAACTTCTAAAATCAGCCAGGATGTCGGGAAGCTTCTCGACCTGTCTTTTGATTTTACCTATAAATACAATTATACGAATTTTTTAGCGAGCGCTCAATCTAATATACGTCAAAATATGATCACGGCTATTCCTTCGGCAACAATCAATATATCTGAGAGTTTGTTCTCGACATTGAGATTTACTTACGTTAATGTTACTAAATGGAATCCGTATGGGGAGGATGAAAACGACTCGGTCAATAGTTGGTGGCAAACGCATGATTACACTACGAATTTTAGCATTACATATACTCCGTTAGAAAAGTTTACGATTAATTTCAGTTTAGGGAGCGGCCACGATTTCCGTTTAGAGAACAAATTATATAAAGTTAAGATAAACGAAGATGATGATTACTATAACGTATCGTTGAATATGAACTACGAATGGTAAGCGGTAATTATTTGATAGATGAAAGAATACGCGAAAAACAAGGATACGCAAAATCCGTCGGGCCGAAAAATTGAGATTAAGCCCGAGTTGGACGAACGACCTGCGATGGAGACGGCCGTCGCTGAAGTTCACCTCAACGCCCCCTTTTACCCCCCGTTCCAGCGGAAAGCGATGAAGCAGTTTATCCAATCGCTTCTCGCGGCGTATCGCGTTAGAGCGGTGGGCGAACCTGACCTGATGATCATAGAGGACGGAGAACAAATTATCGTTCTTAGGACGTTACCGGATGTAGAGGACGAAGTGCGTTTCCGACGCTTGACTCCGTCAAAGGCGATAATGTATTGCGACGAAAGGGAGCTCGAAAATTTACGGGTTCTGGGCGTTCTTGACCGCGCCCGGGTCAAAAAGACCAAATAACGAATTATTGTCTAATTAACCTTTCCTTATACGCTTCCCTCATATGTCTATTGTAGAAAATCTGATAACGCTCGAAGAACGAATTAGCGCGGCGGCGTTACGTTCGGGACGCAAGCGCGAGGAGATAAAACTCGTCGTCGTGAGTAAAACCCGTGCGCATGAGGTAATCAGGGAAGCCGTTACTGCCGGGGCTACGTGCTTCGGAGAGAATCGAGTTCAGGAAGCGCGCTCCAAGATACCGTCTTTATCCGATTTGAATTTGGAATGGCATCTGGTGGGACATCTCCAAACCAACAAGGTAAAATACGTTCTACCGTTATTTTCCGTTATACAATCCGTGGATTCGCTACGGCTGGCGGGGGCGATAAACGAACGCGCTATCCGGGATAACGTAGATTCCGTAGAGTGTTATTTACAGGTGAACACCAGCGGGGAGGAGACTAAATCAGGGGTTACTCCGGCGTCTGTCCCGGATTTGTTACCCGAATTCGCGGGTTTGGAGAGGGTAAGGTTCGCCGGTTTTATGACTATCGGCCCTTTGAGCGATGAAGAACGTATTATACGGGAATCGTTCGTTTTATTACGTGATATACGGGATAGTGCTGTCGCTGGCGGGTTTGAAATGTCGGAACTGTCTATGGGGATGAGCGGCGATTTCGAGATGGCGATAGAGGAAGGGGCTACCGTTATTCGCGTGGGGCGCGCTGTTTTCGGGGAGCGCCCCGGTGTTTAATCAGCGAGCGCTATGTAACTCCTACCAGGAAGCGGTCCATTGGCCGCCCTCATCTTCCGCTACAACTTCCACGTAGAACTGGCCGCCGCCTACCAGGGAAATTTCGTTGCCGGCGCGCAAGTCGTAGTTACCCAGCTCGTTATTGTCCCTTCCGTAAATAATTACACGGAATTCAGAGTCTTTCGGGTAACTGAATCTGACATCGGTCGGGTCGTTCTCGGCGTATAGAGGAAACGTGTTAGAATCCCCATCTCCGGATAAAGCGCCTGATTTTATGTTATCGAATACCTCAGCGCCGACGTCCAGCCAATAAGCGGCCCAGGGGCCGGCGCCGTCTTCGGAACGCACTTCGATGTAAAATTGCCCGGCTCCGGTTAGTTTCACCCGGTTGTCGGTGCGCAAATCATAATCCCCCAGAACATTATGATGTTCCCCAAATATGGTCAGAAAGAAGGCGGAATCCTCCGGAGAATCGAAGAAGAAGTGGACAGGAGTGGTGTACAGGTAAATACCGAATTCCTCTCTCTCTCCGGTACCCCCGATATACCCCCGGAATTCGTCGGGGTCGTTGATTTCCGTTGCGTACCAAACGCCGTTGCCCATCTCGGAACGAACCCGTAAGTAGTAACTCCCGCCGCCGGTTAGCCTGATAATATTCCCGTCAATCAGGTTAAAATCGCCGATTTCGTCGCGGTTTTCATCGAAAACGGTTACCCGGAAGTCGCTCTCCAACGGGGTACGAAACTCTATTTCGTAGGGGCTATAATCGGTGACAACCTCGAATTCTTCCGCTTTGCCGGTTTCGGATAACTCCCCGGAAAAGCTATCGCCGCACCACCCGGCGGTGGCGATCGAAATTAGAAACGCTATATAAATAAGTTTATTCATTGTTTTCGCGCAACGGATATGCACCCAAAACTACGAAGTTATATTTAACACGGTTTGGCTAAATTATCAAGGACGTAAACCGGAATATTTATAACTATTGACTTTTCAAACCCCGTCGTGTAAACTTCGTTTATAGAGAGTAAATAATTATCTTTACATGGAGTTAGAAGGATTATGAGAGTACGAGGTTTAATAATTCTTTTCGCTGCGCTTCTAGTAACGGTTTTTTTAGCGGCGGCGGAAGAGCCTGCATTCGTCAAAGTGTTCGTCGAAGGTTGGCCCAATATCAACCGGTTAATAGATGAAGGTTTCGGCGTAGATACCTGCAAAGCGCCTGATGAAGACGGTGTATTCGTTTACGCCGACAGCGCAGAACGCATCCGCCTGGCCGATTTCGGCTACCAATACGAGGTTATATACGCCAATGCTAACCACCCGATAGACGACCCGGTAATAACCGAGCCCTATATGGGAGGTAAAGCAACCTATGACCATTACTTCAACTACGTTGAGATAGAGAACCTACTCATCCAGATAGCGGATACTCTCAACGGGAAGGTAGCCAATACTGCGCAGCTTATCGACATCGGCGATAGCGTAGAAGGCCGTGACTTGATAGGTATCAAGATATCGGATAATGTCAATACCGAGGAGATGGAGCCGGAAGTCCGTTTGCTGGGTACCCACCACGGAACCGAGATGATAAGCTACATGGTCATGCTCTACTTCCTGGAGCAGTTAGCCGATAAGTTTAATGAAACCGGCGGCGAGGAGTGGACCGAACTGGTCAACGGGTGCGAGATGTGGGTAGTTCCAGTGGTTAATCCGGACGGGGTAAACGATGGGTTTTATCATTATGAGCAAGCCGACGGGTACAGAACCAGTAATGGGAGCAGGTTTAATGCGAACGGGGTTGACCTAAATAGGAATTATTCGTATATGTGGGAATCGGGTTATGGATATGGCCCCAACGCTTTCTCCGAACCTGAAACACAGGCCGTATGGGACAATCACGAGCTTAACCACTACGTAATCAGCCATTCATATCATTCCGGAGCATATTATATTAACTACGTTTGGAACTATATTAGCGAAGGTAGTCCGGATTACCATCCGCCACCTAACCGCGATTTGATATACGAGTTATGCGAGGTATATCAAGATGATAATAACTACCCAATAACCAACGGCGGCGATTGGTACGAAACCAACGGCGATACCAACGATTGGTCCTATGGCGAATGGGGCGATGTAGATACTACTATTGAAGTGCATCCGGGAGGTCAGTACGGTAACGATCCGGGCCCGCAGTATATTTTAGCGGAATGCGAAAAGAACGACGACGCGATTCTCCAGACACTACTAGCTCCGTTGCGTTACGGAGTTCACGGTAAGGTCGTCGTAAGTACGACCGACGACACGCCGGTTACTGGTACTACTATTTGGTTCAAGGACCTACCCGGTAGCCACCCCGACGAAGCGGATTGGTTCTCCGTGAACGATCCGGATTTGGGCGATTTCTATTTTATGCTGCTCCAGGGCAACTACGACGCGACCGCTGAAATCCCCGGTTACGGTAACGTTGACTTCAATTTCACGGTACCCGCCACCGGTTCTACCACATTTGTAACGATTTATGCGGAGGAAGGTTCGGCGGATGATGAAGGCGAAACGCCTATTAACCCGTTCCGATTCGAGCTGGCGCAGAGCAGGCCGAACCCGGCATCAGACGCGGCGACGTTTAGCTTCACTCTACCGCGTGCCTGCGAGGTATCCCTCGATATCTACGACATCAAGGGCCGCAAAGTGGCTACTCCGCTAAACGGCGCGGCGAATATCGGCGAAAACGAGGTTAGCTTTGATACTTCGGCGTTGGCCAACGGGGTGTACCTGTATCGTTTGAGTAGCGACGAGGGTACTTCGGTTCGCAAGATGGTTGTCGAACGGTAAAATAAAATGGTATATTTCTAAAGGACGGTTTCTAGCCGTCCTTTTTATTTTAGCGTTAATCTAACCTTGAATATCGCTTCCATTTACTATATTATAACTCCCGTGGAATATCGTATCGTAAATATCGGGGACGCCGCCGCCTGGGATGAATTCGTCCGGGGCTTTGATACCTATTCCGTAACCCACTCGTTTGCGTGGGGACAGCTCAAGCATTCCTTCGGCTGGGGTGTGCGCCGCTTCTGGCTGGAGGAGGGGAACGTACCTTTCGCCGGGGGGCAGATACTTTTTAAGCAGGTTCCGCTGCTGGGGATGGCGCTGGCTTACGCGCCGCGCGGTTTGCTCGTCGATTACCAAAATCCGGAAGCGGTTAAAGCGGTGTCGGACGCGGCGCGCGAGGTATGCCGCGAAGAAAACGCGGTAATCCTCAAGACGGAACCGATGGTTTCGCCGGAGAGCGATATAGCCGCATACCGGGAAGCGGGGCATTCGCCAACGGATAAAGGGGTGCAGCCAAAGCAAACCCTGGCGCTCGACCTAACTTTAGGTGAGGATGAACTGTTGGCCGGTATGAAGGGGCGTACTCGCTACAACGCCCGGTTGGCCGAGAAAAAAGGGGTGCAGATAACCGACGGAAACGGTACAGAGGAGTTAAATCAGTTTTATAAGTTGCTGGAAAGCACAAGTAAACGGAAACATTTTCTGGTGCACAACCGCGCGTATTACGACCGGATACTCGAATTATTCCGGGAGAATATACGGATTTTCCTGGCCGAATATGATAGTATGACCCTCAGCGGCGTTTTCCTGCTGACTTTCGGTAAATACGCCTATTATTCATACGGGGCCAGCCGCCGCGAACACAGCAATACCAAGTCTACCCAGGGCTTGCAGTGGGCGGCGATACGCTGGGCGAAGCAGAACGGTTTCGAGGTTTACGACTTCTGGGGTATTCCCGATAATCCCGGCGAAGGGCACCCTCTGTATGGCGTATATAAGTTCAAGGAGGGATTTGGGGGGAGTGTTGAGAAGTACGTCGGCGCTTACGATATGGACATCAAACCATTGGGGGCAGGGTTGCTACGCGCCGGGTTAGGGGTGCAGGGCGCTTTGCGCAACCTGTTCGCCCGCGGAACGTTGAGCGACCCGATGGGGAATTAGAACCGCGATAATATATATAATGCTACTGTTATAATCGGGAGGGAACATGCGAAGATTACTTTATTTGCTGCCGATATGTATCGCCCTCATTGCGTTTTCGGGCTGCGGCGATAAAGATGACTCCGACGGCAGCGACGAAGATAGCGATATCACCGAAATCG
>SDBT01013913.1_pt1 | contig 12865 bp, 10 predicted proteins | sample 2277101 | NCBI WGS metagenome assembly SDBT01 (sample SAMN10404973, study PRJNA504765) | marine sediment metagenome | isolation source: marine sediment core GS10_PC15, 103 cmbsf | place: Arctic Ocean: Southern Knipovich Ridge | collected 2010 | reverse complement strand
ATCTTATCGTGCACTTCCACATCAGTATAGCGCGCGATAAGGCCTGCTATCGAGCTCATCTGGGGAAGTTCGACTTGGGCCAATCTTTCCGTGCCGCGGTTGGCATAAAGAGAGATTCAGGATCACATTAATTGGGATCAACCAATCTACACGTTTTTAACAGTCCCGTAATCAAATATTAAGACGAGACGTATAAGTATATTGAGAGACGCATGAAAGCGTGGCGAAGAGGAGGTGGGGAGATGAATGTCAAGGCAGTACTCGCAGCATTTGTAGTGCTGGTTGTTCTCACCCTCTGCGGGTGCGGCTCTTCGAGCCAGAAGACCTCTACCGCCGATGAAACGAGTGAAACAGGGTCCACCTCAGTGGCGACGCCGAGAGGGGTCGAGGATCCCAACATCTCAGTTGAAGTCTATGACCCCGACAAGGCCTTTAACGGCACTACTCTCTTCGCGGATATCCATGAACCCGAAAACCCGAGAGTAGTCGAGGTGAACATGCAGGGCGAGGTCGTCTGGGAGTACAGGGTGCCCGAGGAGCTGAAGGAGTACGGTAACCCCGGCTTCGATGTCGAGTGGATTCCAGACAACGATAATATCTTGCTCATGCTACCTCTATATGGCGTTTGTGAGATCGACCGCAGCGGAAACATCGTATGGTCGTACCTTGATCCGAAGGTAACCCATGACGCTGACCGCCTTCCCAACGGTAACACCCTGGTGGTCTATGGAGGAAACGACACGGCACAGGATGCCCAGGTCAAGGAAGTCAATCCGGAAGGGGAGATCGTCTGGTCCTGGTACGCAAGAGACCACTTCGGCTTGTCGGAATACAAGGATGTCTTCAACCAGGGCTGGACCCACACCAACGCGGCGGTAAGAATGGAGAACGGCAACACCCTCATCAGCCCCAGGAACTTCGATATCCTGGTCGAGGTAGACCCACAGGGGTCGGTAGTCAGGACTTTCGGGGAAGGAATCCTTCATCACGCGCACGACCCCGAGGTCCTGGATAACGGGAACATACTTGTCGCAAATCACATAGAACCTCCCAACTGGGCGATGGAGATAGATGCCGATACCGGAGAGGTTGTCTGGTGGTTCGGAGGAATCCAGTGGGAGCGTCAGCTCGTCAGGGACGCCGACAGGTTGCCAAACGGCAATACGCTTCTCACGGGAACATCCGCAATAGCCGAGGTCACCAGTGATGAAGAGATCGTCTGGCTGCTCAGGATAGAGGGTGAAGGCCTGGTAGGGCCTGACGCTCATACAGTCGGATTGTACAAATCCGAGAGAATCAGCATTTAATAGCCTGACTCCACTGCAGCGTCCCCCGGGAAGTAAAAAAACAACTCCATTGTTGATGAGCAGCACCGTGTTCTCAGTTATATATGGATCTACATTACATCAGCCATACAAGATATTCATTCAGGATAAATGCAAGTTGATCAAGAATATTTCATAAGACCCCGAGTATTATATGTGGTGGCTGGTGGGGTTAAGTGCATAGGCCTGTTAAAGAAATCGATAATCACTGTGGCCCAGGGTACAGCAGCTCTGTAAGAGTGACCAGGTTAAAACCTCTAGACTCTAGATCTTCGATAATACCTGGAATTGCTCCAACCGTTGAATCCCTATCATGCATTAATATTATTGCGCCATTGCATGCCTGGGAACAAACTGTCGATCTAGCAGTATCGCTCGACGCCCTCCAGTCCTGGGAATCTATCGTCCAATATACCGACAGGTATCCCTCGGCGTTGACATGCGATATGAGCTGCCCATTGCGCCCGCCGTAGGGAAACCGAAAGTACGGCCTGGTAGAAAACCCCGTAACCGATCTCACGATATCATCGGTGCGCCGCAGTTGTGACGAGACTTCCTCTCCAGACAAGCTGGTGAACAAGGGATGAGACAACGAGTGATTGGCAATTTCGTGTCCTTCGTTTGCCATTCTCTGCATCACGTCCGGGTTGCCGGAAGCGAAGGTACCCTGGGTGAACATCGTACAGTTCAAGTTTTTCTGCTTCAAGATATCAAGGATTGCTATTGAATTCCCGCGGTTGTACTCAATGTCAAAAGTTAAAGCTATTTTATTGGTAGAAATGCTACCCCTCGTTATTTCGCCCCACTGCCATGCCGATGCAACAGCATCCCTGTCCATGGTTCTCCAGCGAGGGGCGAAATACATCGCCCTCTCAACGACTACCGGCACCCCGTTCGTTGATTCAATCTTTGCACCGAAATCCCCATGGAGATTATCGCAGCGGCCTATACCATGGACGGAACTATGTACCGGTATTGTGAGACGGTGGAGCCCCGGAATCAAGATATCTTTTTTTAACTCTTGGGTACCGTCCCCGCAGTAATAAGTTATTTTTACTATCGCGTCCTTGTCACTCGTATTACCTATACAGATATAAGTGTCATAGCCTTGTCTGGTACACCCCTCGGCAAAGAACCAGCACTCCTCCGGTGCCAGTGAACCAAAATCACTGTGCCCGTCCGACCAAAACGGTTTGTAAGTGAAATATACAGAGCGCTCTGCAAGTATTGGCACGCCGTTGGTCGTCCTTATGTTTATGCTCACGTCTCCTCGGGCGTTATCGTGTCTTCCAATTCCAAGTTCAGGCTCATGGACAGGAACCGTATAGCGGCTCTTCTTGGGAATCAGAATGCCCTTTCTGGATTGGTGACTCCCGTCGCCACAGTAGTAATCGATATCGACAAGGGCATCTTCTGTGTTTGGGTTCCCGAGGCACAAGTATGTTTCAAAGCCATCTCTGGTGCATCCTTCGGCAAAATGCCATTCCTCCGCCGGTGACGGTACTCCGGTGACTGCGTGACCCCCGTTAAAGAAAGGCCCGTAATTGAAGTAAACGGACCTCTCTGCTACAAACGGAACCTCATTTGATGATTTCACACGGATACTGAAATCGCCGTGGACGTTGTCATGTCTTCCAATTCCAAGTTCAGGCTCGTGGACAGGAACCGTGATGCGGCTGTGGGCAGGGATGGTTACCCCTTTCCGCTCCTCAAGTAATCCGTCACCACAGCAGTACTCTATATCGACTATTGAATTCTCATCTTGCGGGTTCTGCAGGCACAGGAACGTATCGAACCCGTTGCGTGTGCACCCTTCCGCAAAATGCCACTCTTCTTGCGGAGCTTTTGCTCCTGACGTAGAGTGACCCCCTGTGTAATTCCCCTTATAGGAGAAGTACATGGAACGCTCAGCGAGAATAGGATTCCCGGAAGTTATCAACAGAGAGACGTCCCTGTCGGGTTCCACATCTCGAGCCACGTCTATCGTGATCCTCTGACCGGGTGGAATACCGTACTTCTTGCTAAATGCCTCTCCCCCATCGAGCATGTAGGATATGTGAGCTTCGGTCGGTTCGTCTCCGGGGTTCAACAAGCATATCCACTCTTTGAACCCTTCCCTGGTAGTACCCTCGGCAAAGAACCAGGCCTTACTTGCCTGCGAGCATGATCTGGAGAGATGCCCACCGTTTCTCTGCGCTAACGCAACGGGGCTGAATACTTGGATAACGACAATAGCAACCAGTATGCCAAATATCTTGATCGCGTTAGCGGAAATCGACTTTTCAGTCATTTTCCATTCCTCACAAAATGTGCCTGTTCATAATTAAACTGTAATCACTCGCATATTCTAGCATCAGTGAGAGACGGTTGACTGTGCATTTTGATCATCGTTGCCTGCCAGCCTCTTTGAGCACGGCTTGGAGGTGACATGGAAAGGTCGGGCGATGAGCGCGCTGAAACCGCCAACCAGCTGTGCCGGAAAGGCGCGATTCGTAGTAAGATGTGGGCGTTGGAAGCGTTACATGGAGGATATCGGGAACATATATTCTTAGGCGACGTGGCAACTACAATTGGAGGGATCATGAAAGAACCCGGGCAAGTAAGTAGCCGCGATTTCCGAAACGATGACCTGAAGCAGGTAGCTGCTATCTTGGTCTCGGGATTCAAGGATAAGTTTCGGAGTCTAACGTCATTACCCCCGAATGAAATGTTGGGCCTTCTTATGGACACAGGCATGATATATCCGTACCCTTACCCGGGATACATCGTTGCCGAAGACAACAGCGGGATTCTTGGAGTTATGGTGATGAAGTGGAAGGGGCAAGAGCGCCCGAAGTTCAAGCTGGAATTTGTTAAGACTGCCAGGAAGTATGGTTGGTTGAGGTTAACCAGGTTGTTGTTTGGTGCCACGATTCTTGAACCATCACCGAAAAAGGGCGAATGCCTCATCGACCGCGTAGCGGTAAGAACAGACACGCGAGGTAGGGGTGTCGGAACCATCTTGCTGGAGCATGGAAAGGAGCTTGCAACCCAGAAGGGATTCAAGAAGCTAATATTGTATGTTACATCCAACAACGAAGCGGTTAGGTTATACGAGAGATTGGGATTCAAGATTCTAAAGACACAAAAGAGCTTACTCACTGAATGGATATTAGGTTCCAAAGAATGGCACTACATGAGTTATAGGATAGGAGGAAACCTTTAACGGAGGTGAATTGGATGGCGCGCAGAGTGGGAATTGTGGGAGCGGCAATCACGCCCTTCAAGGGAAGATGGATCGAAAAAACCTATTACGAGCTGGCCCAGATGGCTACTGCCGGAGCGCTCGAGGACGCGGGAATACAGGTCGGGGATGCGGAAGCGATCTTTTACGGTATCTACAACGACATCTTCGAGAGAACGTGCATTCCCGAGCATCCCCTGCATGGATTGCTGGGAATGCAGAACAAGTTCGGGACAAGGATAAGCTGCGGCGGGGCCACAGGCGCCTATACGATCTCGGCGGCACACGCCTACCTGGCTGCGGAGAGGTTTAACGTCGCTATTGTGCTGGGCGTGGAGAAATCCACGGATTGCTTCGATTTCATGTCCATGTCCGCCACCCCGGAGGTCATCAAGACCATTGGCTGGTCCGGGGACAGCTTCTTCGAGCAGAAACTGAACTGGACGGCTTCCGACAGCTATGCGGAAGTCGTTCTGGCCTATATGGATGAGCACCCCGAGGACCTGAAGCCAGAGGTTACGGCCGAGTTATCATCTCTCTTGAGCCGGCAGGCCAAGAGCAACGAATTCGCCCAAAGGCAGCACGATCAGGTGACACCCGAGGAGGTCATGAACTCGAGGATAGTTGTCTACCCCTTCAAGGAACTGGAGACCTGCATCTATTCGGAGGGGGCGGCCGCCCTTATTCTCGCCGAGGAGGAGACGGCCAGGGCCATATCCAGGAACACCGGAAATCCCGTGATCTGGATCACAGGGTTGGGCGAGGCCAACGAGCACTCCTTCGTGGGGAAAAACCAGAAGGACCTGTCCCGTATCATGTCTGACCACCTGGCCTCGCGCAGGGCCTACGAAATGGCGGGGATCAAGGATCCCCTGAAGGAGATAGATATCGTAGAGGCCCATGACGCTTTTATTCACCAACTGGAGATCACCATGGCGGAGATGGGCTTCGTGCCGCTGGGGAAAGCCGACGATCTTTATGAAGAGGGAATTGTGATGCCCGGCGGGCAGATCCTTCTCAACCCCTGCGGTGGCTTGATTTACAGCGGGCATGCGGTAGGAGCCAGCAATATCATGTCAGCATGGTCGGCGAGGCGGGAGCTAATCAAACGGGAGTTGCGCCGGGCCCTGGTGCACGGCACTGGAAGCACTGTCGCGCAATACAGCGCCATCGCCATACTGGAGCAGGAATAAAGGAGGTTCATAATGAGCCCGGGTGTTGAAAAAGTCATTCCCGAAGAAGCTATTCCAGAAATTGGGAGTTTTACACAAGAGATCGACGGGAAAAACTACCTCGTGATGAACGATGCCATGTTCACCTTTTTCCGCCGCTCTATGGGCGAGTTCTCCCCTTTCTTCCTGGCACTGAGAGACGATAAGAAGATACTTGGGTGCAGGTGTACAGACTGTGGAATAGTCAGAATCCCACCCTTTCTGGTCAGGTGCCCCGATTGTAACTTCGCTTCCACCGAACTCGTAGAGGTGGGTGATATCGGGAGAATGATCAACACTCCCCCTATTACTTACTTCGCCACCTCCCTGTTTCATCAGCAGGTCCCCTCCGGGCGCGGGCGTATTACACTGGATGGCGCCGACACGGCCATGTGCATCAATTTCTACACAACCAAGGGAATCCTGGTGCCCGGGATCGTCAAGAAGGGAACGGAGATGAAGGTAGTTTTCCGGGATGAGCGTATCGGGGACATAACAGATATATTCTGCGTTCCAACCTCCGAATTGTCTCCCGCACAGATCTCCAAGAAAGGTCTTCAGGAATCGGAACTTGATTGGTCGGGGGCTGCAGAGCCGGAGCTCCCGGAAGCCGGACCAGATGATACCCGGAAATTCCAGGCGGGATTGGAGGAGCTGCGGACCCTGGTTGACGAGCTGAACGGATGCGAGCGAGCCCGCGCCGATATCGCCGACTGGCGCAGGGTGGTGCAGGTAAAGACCGTCGGTGGTGAATGTATCCTGGAAATAGACGATGGTCGTTTGCGTGTCGATGAAGGGCGTTCCCCAAAGCCCGATTTTACTCTGGTGTGTGAAGACATCAATACGCTCTTGAACGGTCTTGCCTATAGGGGATCCCTCACCCAGGCCATAATTGTAAAAGACCTCTGGATAAGTTTGAATCGAGAGTTTATCAGCGTTTTCAAATTGGAGCGTATGGCCCGTTCCCTTGCCAGGACCAAGAAGGGGTGAGCACACTCTTACAACCTGGCACGCTAAGTAATAAAAAAGGGTAAGGGAGAACGAGGCAACGTGCAAGGTGCTACCGGTATCAGGGAATACTTTCGATCGCTTCCCGCATGGCGTAAAGTGCTGGGAATTATCGCGGTCCTGGGACCTGTTGTCTTGATGGCTGCCTTGATTGGGTGGTTCCTGAACCTGTACGGCTCAATTGGTCTTGTCGAAACCGCCAGGCCGGTCCTGTATTTGGTCATTCTGCTCGGTATCATCGGCGCTGCGATTACTCTCTCGGCCCTGGTGATCTTTATGATCCGTGAAGGCCGTCGTGCGAAAAACAGGAAGACTCTTCACAAGGTCCTCACTGTCGTTGTCTGGGTTATCATCGCTGTGGGGATCTTGATACCGGTTTCGGCATTCGCCGTGTTGAAGACACTACCCGCCGGCCGGAAAAATGATAAACCCCCCCAACTGTTGGTCGCAAACGGCCATGGAGAGCATGATATTCCGAATATGGCAGTCTCATTCTGGACGGAAGAAGAAACAAAGAACACCCTCCACTGGGGTGAGGGCAATATGGATAGAACGATTTCGGAAAGCGAACCGTCCCAGGAACATGCCATTATGTTGAAAGACCTGACTCCTGACACGCGGTACCTGTACCAGATAAACGATGGAAAAGAGTACTCTTTCATGTCGCCACCGGGCGCCGTCATGCCGCTCAAGTTCGCCGTCAGTTCGGACTGTCACATAGGTGCCGACTCGGCCCGAAAGGATGTAACAGTCCAGATCCTCGAGACTGTCACCAATCCGGCGAACGGCTTCCGCCTGCTTTTCCTGCTCGGTGACTTGGTCGAGTTTGGTTTCGATGATGACATGTGGAAGGAATCACTGGATACGTTATCCCCTTATACAACTGAGATACCCACCCGCCCTCTGCCCGGCAACCACGACACCCTGATAGGCGGTGTCGGCCTCTACGAATCATATATGTCACCGAAGGGAATGGAACTCAACGGCGGCTCACGGCTCTGGGGCCGAATAGATGTCAACGACATTCACTTCTTCTTACTGGACCTCGAATGGGGAACTCAGAGCTATTCAGACGAACAACGCGCCTGGCTCGAGGAGCAGTTGGCGGAAACTCCAGAGGACGATTGGAACATTGTAATGTCCCACTGTTTCTACTACTCATCGGGAACCCGAACCGGTGGGTGGAACTGGTACGACGACAGGGAGATGATCGACACCTTCGAGCCGTTGTTTGAGAAGTACGGCGTGGACCTGGTGGTATCGGGCCACAATCACACGATGGAACTCCTGGAAGCAAATGGCATAACCTACTGCATCATCGGCGCTCTCGGTGGCAAGCCCGATCCCGAGCGCACCTATACCTCCCCGGCGAGCGTCTGGTTCAAGTCGCACCAGTACGGTTTTCTCGATGTTTCAATCTCGGGTGACACGGCTGAAATCATTTTCAGGGACCCCGACAACAGCGTTCTTGAGAGTGCGGAGGTTATCAAGGGACAGGGGCTTGTTTCCAACATCAAGGATGTTGAAAGAGTCCTGGACCTCTGCGCCACACCCTGAATTCTAATCGGGGTCTGACCCGATTTCGACCGGATTTCGACTTTAAAGCAAATCTAATAACCTTAATAATCGGTATTACGGGGTCCAATACAGATTAGGAAATTCCTGAGCCATGCCACACCAGCATAGTGCCCGTTAAGGCCCCTTATCGAGCGCATGATTGATTAAGGGAGATTTAGCAGGTAGAATACACTATCACCTTACATAAAGAAGCTAAAGCATATATCAATCTGACTTCATCAGGACGGACAGATCCAACCATGATTCAGTTAATGACAGTGCAATATACCAGTGCGCGAGGACAAGGATATAGGTATAGGAAGAAGCTATAATCGGGACCTGATCAGGCGCAACAGGGACATAGTACGCGCTTTCAACCTCTGCAAGCATGGGTCAAAATGCCAACGGTGCGGGGAGAGCCACCCCGCATGCCTGATGTTCTATGACACCGACGTAGAAGTCAAAGTATCCATAACCTACGCCAGGCGCAACTGGCGCGACGGGGACGAGGCTTTCGAGAAGCTACGGCGGTGCGAGTGTTACTGCAGCAACTGCTTCGCCAAGACGTTCGAGCGCCCCACCCAGAAGTCCCGCGGTTTCAAGGCGTGGATAGGCAACTATAAACGCGAGCATGGATGTATAGAATGCAACGAGGACGACCCGGTCTGCCTTGAGTTCCACCACGTAGACCCGTCGAAGAAGCAAATCAACATCGCACAATGCACATCGAAACGAGGGGCTCTCAAGGAAATAGAGAAATGCGAGATCCTTTGTCTCAAGTGCCACGACTCGCTCCACTGGGAAGAAGAAAAGGGTATCAATTAGACTGCGGCAAAGGCAGCCCCTCCGCCACTGTTACCGATAACTGCAGATGACCGGGTGCGCGATAAAGCCTGTTATAGTGCACATATTACATCCTCCGACAAGATGCATTCCGCGCTGGACAAGAAGAGGCATATATCGTTCTTGGGCAGGAAAAAGCGCCTGGGATTCAGCTTTCATTTCATGCGCCATGACAATGGACGTTCTCACACTTATTCAATAGTGAATCGCCTCAGAACGTCTTGGCTCTGATCTAAGAACAACAGTAGTGCTTCCTTGTGCTCCTCCCCTTTCTGCCGTTTTATATCAGGTACTGGCACCTGGGAAAGAGGGTCCCCGGCTTTTCTTAGCATTGGTACAATCTGCACCGTGAGGTCGCGCATTCTTTCGGCGGAAAGGAAATCGCTCTGGTACTCAACCTGATGCCTCCGCCAGTCTGAGGCTAACAGGTAGAAAGCGCAGAATACATCGCCCCAAACGAAAAAGACAGGTCGTTTCCTCCCGAGCCCAAGCGAAGCCGCTATACTCTCCCGGTCGATCCAATAATAAGCGTGTCCCCGGCCACCTTCCTTCTGTGCTATTCCCGCACCTACAAGGTTCTCAAGCACGTCATACACACGCCCCTGCTGATACTTGATCTTTGCAGCAATCCTGGAGGAGCTTCCACCCTTCTCCGCGAGCAGGTAGGTCATCACGTCCGCACGTGCTCCTGCCCCATAGTAGCCTCGTAAGCGGAGCATCAGGTTAGCGGGATTCTTAGGGTCGGGAGTTCCCGAGTGGTGGCGAATTCTGGAGCTGCCCCTCAACAGTTTCCATCTTAGGAATACCTCATCGGGCTGATTGCGGCCCCGGGAGTAACGTCCCTTCTCACGCCAGAAGAGCTCCTCTGTCTCAACCTCGTCGAGGGCCTTCAACGCCTCCTTCCTGACCCCTGGAAAAAGGTCCTTCCCTTTTTCCAGGGCCACATACTCCAGAATCGCGCCAAGTGTTCTCTGAACATCAGGGCCGAAAGAACGCGAGATATTCTTGAGCCTCCAGGGCCTCAACAACCTGTGGTTCACAATTGTCCAGTCCACAGCCTCATCGAATATTCGCGCGTCCTGTCTCCCGAATGCACAGGTCGCAACCAGTAGCGCCTCAGGATCTACTATCGACTTGCGACACGGTTCCACTGTTATAAAAGCCCCAAGTGCTGCCCATTGGCTCCATACGATCTTATCGATTGTCTCGATCAAGCCGATCAGCCAGTTCTCCATGTCCCACCTCCTTGAGGACAACCTGTATCTCTGACAACACTCCACTATCTTGCTCAAGGCACCACGCCGCCGCGTTCTCTGCTTCTTCCCTGGAAACTCTCATGTCAACCAGATCTCCGATGTCCGGCTCGCCCCTGGTAATTGCCGCCCACATCTTCAGGTAGACCATGTGCCGACGGGAGCAAATCCGTATAGTAAGGCGTGTCCCGTAACGTCTTACCTGTGCCTCATCCACCAGATCATCAGGTAGCTCAATGTCGTCATGTAACATTATCGCGGCAGTGCTAAACCAGAGTTTCCCCTCATGAAAGAGAAACCCGACCCGTTCAACAGCCGCGTTGAACTCCTTGCTCATCAAAGGCTTCTTGAGTACCAGGGAACCATTTTCCTCAACGACCAAGCCCAGGCTGTCGATATCCCTTGTCGGCCTGTCGATTATTCCTTGAAGCAGTAAAGCCATAGCGCCGCATATGACAATATCTACAGGACCTGTCTCTTGCTGCTCCAACACTGTTCCCAGCGCGGACAACATGTCTTCTGCCTTACGAGAATCCATCAGTAATAACCTTAACTGTTATCAGTATTATTGATAAGTTTAGAAGCAATTCCTTTGTGTGTCAAGCGAAGGTTGATCAGCGACAATTACACTTGAGGGGAACTCAAGAATGCTTGACGCTGGTCACTAGACGACAGAATCAGGCTAATGAATCCTCTTTCTCAAATCAACAAGAGCATCGCAGGTGTGTATAATCAGGCATAATCGATAGACATCAGTTTAGGAGAAATTATGGAACACGAGCCAGTACTTACGTCCGAAGGTATGCAGGCACTTGAAGAAAAACTGCAACATCTCGAAACCACCAGACGGCGCGAGGTTTCCAAGCAGATGAAAACCGCTATCGCCCACGGGGACCTGTCGGAGAGCGCTGAATATGACGAAGCCAGAAATGCTTATTTTGAATTGGAAAAGCAGATCAATGAGACTGCTACGCTTATAGCCAAAGCCAGGGTTATTGGGGATAACGACATAAGTACGGAAAGCGTAGGTGTGGGGTCTCTCGTGCAAATAGAGGATGTTGAAAACGACAGTAATAAACAGGAATTCAGGCTTGTCGGCCCGACCGAATCGAACCCCAAGAATGGCAAGATATCTCACCTCTGCCCTATCGGGATGTCTCTGATGAATTCAAAACTCGGTGATATCGTATCTGTCAATACACCCGGAGGAATCAAGAAGTACAAGGTCATTACTATAGCTAAGTAAAGAGTGGCATCCAGTAGGAGTAAAACCTCCGATAAGGATCCCTGCCATCCTCATCATCTTTCCCGAGACGATCTCGAAAACTCTTATGGGCGGTAGTTTCTGGACTTGAATCTGCGACGCACAAACAATGTAATTGATATGCAGACGGCTTCTCGTGGTTGATAACAGCGTATCTTCGTGTGGGGACCAGGGTTATGATGTTCGACCCTGGTACCTCAGATCCTCGTGTTATTCACCATGCACTATTAACCCGAAAGTACAGGAAGTTGCAGGTTGCTTTTCTAAAACCAGTAGCTGGGAGTTGACCACGATACTGATTGTACTTTTATGAACTCCATCAGGGAGAGAAACCAACTACGTCGTGACCGCCCGGCCAGAGACCGTTGTAGTTGAAGTACATGGGCCTCTCGGCCACTATGGACCTGCCGTTGGTGCACTCGACCCTGGCTGAGAAATCGTAGGCGGCACTGTCACCCTGGCCGAGGACGTCGGTAACGGTGACTGTCTGCCGGGAGTGCGGCGCGACCGTGAGCTCCTGAGTATCGTTCACTCCGTCACCCCTCATGTAGGTTATCCTGATGTCAGCCGGGCCGAGATTGGGGTTCTGTATGGTCAGGTATGGCTCGAAACCCGGCCGGCAGGAGCCCTCGGCAAAGTAGAATGCGCTCCCGTCACTTATCGCTCCCACCGTATCGGAGCCACCGGTCCACATATTCTTGTAGTTGAAGTACGTCGGGCGCTCCACGATGATATCGGTTTTATCGGTGGTCCTTACAAGGGCTGAAAAATCGTAGGCGTCGCTGTTGCCCCATCCCAGGATATCCTTGACCGCTACGGTCGAACGCGATTCAGGCGCCACAGTGAGCGCCTGGTCCTGGGTCTCGCCGTTCCCCCTCATGTAGGTGATGACAACCTCTGACTTGTGGGCACCCGGGTTCTGGATGGTGATGAAAGGGTCGAAGAGTTCCCGACAGGTCCCCTCCGCCAGGGAGAACGTCTCCGTCGGCGTCGGAATGCCCACCACGCAGGTACCGCCGGTACACCAGCCGTGGTAGTCGAAGTACTGGGGCCTTTCGGCGACTATCTTCGCGCTGTCGGTGCTTTGGATAGCGGTTGAGAAGTCGTGGGATGGGTCATCCCCCTCGCCGAGCTTGTCTTTCGCGTTGACCGTCTTCCGGGTCATGGCGGTGATCTCGACA
>SDBT01013912.1_pt1 | contig 12869 bp, 37 predicted proteins | sample 2277101 | NCBI WGS metagenome assembly SDBT01 (sample SAMN10404973, study PRJNA504765) | marine sediment metagenome | isolation source: marine sediment core GS10_PC15, 103 cmbsf | place: Arctic Ocean: Southern Knipovich Ridge | collected 2010 | reverse complement strand
TAATGATGGAGATATTCACACATGAGCATACACATAAAGAGTAGGTATTATTAATGAAACAACAAACAGTAGAATCATTGTTAAAAGAGGCAATAGATGGATTATCAATTAAAGATATTTGGTGGGAGTTAGCTGAAACACACGATGATAATGTATATTGCAAAACATGGCAAACATTTCACTATCAAATGTTAAATCAGTTAAAAAGATTACAAGAGGAAAATAAGGTTATAATGACTAATGAGGGAATATTTTTATGGATTGTCAATGAAAAAATGGATATGACAAAATATGTGCCATTATGAGCCTCGAACCTAGAATATGCCCATTTTGTGATTTTGAGATGATAGGTGAACAGACTTTGTATGCAGTATGTCCTAATTGCTTTGAATTTCTACCAGCAGTAAAAGTTAAATAGGGTACATTATAGGGTTTAGTAATGTATAAAATAAACAAAGATCAAAAAGATCAATTAAAGGATGCAGAAAAAACCAAAGAGTATCTAAAGACCGCAAAAAACAATACAAACCTTTCAACCAGACTATGGAATGATGCAATAACATGTAGAAAAGAATGTGTTGATGAGTATATAGAATTTCTAAAGACTGGTAATAGAGATAGTATTGAAATAAACGATAAATACGAAAAGAAAAACGAGGAAATTCAACACTTCAAATGAACAAAACACTAAAGCCTTTAATGATGGATATAGAGATGGATTACGCAAGCCATAACGTATTGCTAGAAGAGGCACACTTACATGATAAATTTGAGTTTAAGGCATGTGTAATGAACCCAGATTTTTACAAGGATTTAATGAATGATAATATGATTAAGAGTTATGTTAGTCTTTTACAACCAATGACAGAACTTCGATTATTTCATATACCAATTAAAATAAGCAGGGAGGTTGATACAATATCATGGCTGATAGACTTGAAATGAGGGCATTATTAGCAACAGCAGTATATGATGGTATCATGAATGTAACACCTATTACCAGCAGGAACAAGACACAGTATTGGTACTTTGCAAAAACTATACCAACTAAGGAGGTAAAGAAAAATGGGTGAAGAATGGAGAGGTAGAGATCCAGCAGAGATTAAAGACTTGTGGTTAGCAACAATACGATTGAGAAATACGGTTTTAGCATGGTCAAAAGAAACAGGATTTAGTGCGAGTGAGTTAGTTAGTAGACATGCAGAACATGATATAGAAATGTATTATGGGAGAAAACTACTAGAGGGAGATAGTAATAATGATTGATGAAACAATGCTTTATAGAATGGTTAGATACTTTGGCATACTCACGTATGAGCATTATAACCTACAAAGACAATTTAACGAAAGGTTTAACCTACCATTTTCAGAAACATTTACAGTTGAAAAGATAATGAAAAACATATGTAAAGACTTTGGTCTAAAATACGAAGTGTTTTTGGAGCATTCAGACTTGGAGAAATGGAATAATGAATTATGAGGACTTTGTAAAAACAACTGACAAATCAAACCATGATCCCATATTCTATATATTTGGTTTACTAGAAGAGGCTGGAGAAATAGCAGGTATTTGTAAAAGATGTATGAGAGGGGATTACGGTGACTTGGTTAAAAATGATGCAGAGCATGGAAACTGGTACCTAGTGTTTGAAAACGAAAATGTAAAAGAAGACTTGATAAAAGAAAGGGGAGATAAGCATTGGTATGAAACAAGATTAGGACAGGAAACATTTACACCTTGGAATTTAATTGAGGAGGTAAATCAGGGAAAACTTACCAAACGAGAAGATACTGGAACCATATTAGGTCACGGTGATAATCGTGAATCTAGTTAAACATTGGGTTTCTGTATGGGGAATATATTGGGTGTTTTGGGGAATAATATCACTCATAGGAACCGCATTATCAGGAGTGGCAGTAGAATATTATATAATACCAATAGGAATACTTATTATAGGGATAGTTTCAATATACTATGGGAAGGACTGGATGAAGAATGAAATGTGAAAACTGTGGCAAAATAGCAAGTAATGAAGTATTGGCGATTGTTGCCGAAAGTAATTATGATGGAGATTATTTTTGTTCTGATGAATGTAGGAATCAGGTAAGAGATAAAGAGGATATATTCAATGGATATCGAACAGAATAAGGCAAAGTTATTATAATAGAATAGCATAACGATACTAATGGATGATAAAAAAGAAGAACGTGAAAAAATAGCAAAGATTATTGGTTCTGAAAACTTTGAGGAAGAATGCGAGAAGGCTGGCTTTACAGTTTGTCATGGAGCAGAGGAATCAAAGTCAAAAAAGAAAGCAGTTATTTAGCAAGAGTTATATATCATTAAATTTAAAAATTATTACGAGTCGTAAGACCGTTGGTGATCGGGGAGAATTCATCATAACAAAATTCCCCAATTCCTCTTACATTTATATTAGGTCGATTTTCTAATCATCCTAATGCAACAGCTCTTAATGGAAGCGGAACCAGAGGCATTTACTATAAATCCAGAATATGAAAAATTCGTACCAAGACCATCATACGAGCAATATAGATCAATTGAGTTAGATATTTTAGAACATGGTCAATTAGATCCAATAAAGGCTAATCCACAAATGGTTATATTAGATGGACATACTAGGTGGCAAATTTTGGGAGATAGAGGAATAAAAATAAAGTATGAAATTATTGAACCTGAAGATGAAAAAAGTTACATAATCTCATTAAATATAATGAGAAGAGATCTAAATGATTTTCAAAAGATTGAAATAATGTATGATTATTATAAGAAATTAAAATTACAAAGTAGACAGAAATCTAGGAAAATATATTATGATATTCTTTATTCAATAAAAACTGGTAGAGAGACTTCAAAAGATATACAAAGTGAAACAGGGTACGCACTAGATACAATTAAAAAAATATTAAAAGGATATATTGATGATTATACATTAACAAGAAAGAGGGGAGAAAACAAAACGTTTTATTATAATGTTAATCCAAGAGGAGATGCTATATTAGCAAAAGGAAGTCCAGCAAACATGAAAGGTGTAGAAATACTGGTTGGGAAGTTGATAGGTATGAGTAGACAACATTTGATAAAGGGAATACATTTAATTGAAAAGGCAGATGAAGATACAAAAAACAAGTTAAGGGATGGAATAATTACAATTGGAAAAGGTTACAGAGTGTTTCAAGGTAGATCAGGTCGTATCAAAGGATACAAGACTTGGGGAAAACATGCAAAAGTCAAATGTCCAAACTGTAATCATATAGCACCTAAACAGGAGTACGAATTAGTATGGTAAAGGTTATATAAAGTGGGGTTAGTTGAATAACAATGGAATATAACAAATTAGCATTAAAAAAACTATTGAAGAGGCATGGTTATGAATATACTGTTGTGGATGGTAATGCTATGATATTCGCAATGCAGATAGTTATAGCTGAAAGACTAGATAAACTAACAAAATCAAGTAGTGAAATTTTTATAGATGAATTAAGTGAGGAGGGGAATGTACCATTAAGAAAGATAAAGAAATGAATGGTGTGAAAAAACGTGATGCTATTGTAGGCACAACTCAAGTTATAGAGGCATTATCAGAGCAAGGTCATAACGTGATTAGTAGGGAAACACTAGATATTGAACCTGACATATTTCATAGATTTTTATTAGAACCACCAAAAAACGCCAAAAAGATAGTGGTTATATACTTGGAGTGACTTAGGATAATAGATGAAAAATGAAATTATATACTATACATCAACAAACTTTCCATCGGTTGTGATTGCATTTGTTGGGATTTTTACGTAAAAGGAAATATGTGGATGAAAATGGAAATAGAAGGAAAATACTTGGAATTACAAGATGTGAATGCAAGAAACACAAATGCAACAAAATTACAAAGTATGAGGACAGGTTATGCAATGATTGTTATAGAGGGAATCATTTCATAGGAGTTCGTGAGGGTTAATAATGTCTAATTATAGGATGGGAAATAGTGTTAAATACGTTAAATGTCATCAATGTGGCGGTGTAGCAAGAGAACCTTGTAAAGAATGTCAGTTTTGGTATTGTTTAGAACACCTACATAGGCATAGTGATTGTAGTGAGGGGCGATAATGACAGAAATAGGTAAAGATAAAATAGATACTATTAAACAGGTTAGTGAGGCAAAAAAGAAATCTGTTGGTAAGGCTGGATTAAGAAAAGCAGATGATGGTAGTATTGCAGATGATAAATATACTGGAATACAAATACCAGATGTTGGTAATAAACAATATTCAAACGAATTAATATGTGACTGTGATTGCCATAATGCAAATAAAAAAGATTGTGTTAATTGTTATGATCATCCAATACATCTAAAAGAGAATCGTAAGGCTGTTGATAATTTAAACAATAACGAACCAATTCCTGAAAAAAATTGGTGGAATAAGGAGTAAAAAAGCGATAAACGTAATACTTATATAGGGTAAAGTATATATACTAGGCGGTATGCAATGTGAAGAATGCGGTCTACTACTGGACAGTGTAGACGAAAGTCAAACAGAGTATATAGGTGGCATTAGAGTTACCTACTGTGAAAAACATAAACCAATCGAATTTGTTGTAGTGTGATTGATTAGTGTTTTTTTCAAAGTTTATATTAGCCTTTAGATAGTGGAAACTATTGACTTATGGGGACTTGCATATATGTGGATGCTGTAAAGAGGAATTAGAGTGTAAATGGTGTGACATGTGTGAGGAGTGGCTTTGTCAACCATGTAAGTTAAATCCACCTAAAAGATTTTGGGCAATGATTAAAAAGAAATTTGGAGATTCAAAATAATGGGACTTAATCAATACGATATAAAAACAAACTACCTAATTAGGGGAAAAGGTAGAGTTGCAATATATGGAGAATTATATTCGTTGAAAAAACAATTTGATGTAACACCCAAAAATTTGGGTGAGGGTTGGACAAAACACAAGAGTTATAAATGGGTTGAACTGGAGGCAAAGATAGACATATGTCAGAAATTACTAAGATTATAGATATACCTGATTGGGACACAGCTATAACACATTCATTGTTTGTCAATAATATTAAAGAACCAAAATGTTTTCAAGATGTTGCTAAAGTGATGGGAACCGCATTAGAGGTATTATTGATCAGTAAAAATGAGAAATATGGTAAAGGTAACATCTTATCAGCAAAAAGATTTGGAATGACTGTTGAGCAAGGATTACTACTTAGAGAAAATGACAAAACAGAAAGAATAATTAATGAATTAAAAGGTGTTGATTTAGGTAAAGAGGGGTTAATAGAATCATTTGGTGATAAGACTGGATATAGTGCAATAGGTATGATGTTGCAGATGAAAACCAAAGATGGTAAATCTTGGTACGAATTACCGATTAGTAAACCTTAATAGTTATATACGAGAGTATTTATAGTATATAAGTGGAAAACTCTATATCAGAAATAAAAACAGCTTACAATTGGTTCCATCACGCATTTCCAAATTTCAAAGATAATGAACTGTGTGCACCAGAAGATATAATGCTAAGAAATAAAATGGAGAGGTTTTTAATTGCCAGTGGTGAGTAAACTGATCCGTAAGTGTATGCAGTGTTCTATCCCTTTAACCAAAAAGGAAAAGTCCTATTGCAAGATATGTAAAAGATGTAACATCTAAACTATCTTATAATCGAAGAAATTACTCATACTAAGACCACCAATAGCATCTAATGTTTCTACAACATTATCTGGAATGTCGAACGTCTTTACGATCTTATTAGTTTCTCGATCACGAATTATTACTTGTTTCATGATATACCTTAGGGTAAAACCCTATATAAACCTATCTCCAATAACTATTTATAGGAGCAAAACTTTAAGAAATCAATGAAACATATTTGCCGATTTGATGATTGTAAGGAATATGGGCAAATGAACGCAATTTATACTAAAACAATTGATGGGAATGAGTTTGAATTATCTTGGTGTTCTCAATGTGGTAGAATACAGAACAAAATAGGATAGTTTATATAAGGGTAAAACATTACTATTATAACTTCCAAGTTAGGAGGTGAATGAAAGAAATGAGTACAAACGAAACAAAAGGAATTGATTTAACCGAATATGGAGGTGGAGAGCAACTACCATCAGCAGGTATTAAGCAAATAGCAGGTAAAGAAGTTCATATAGATGGATTCAAACACACCAAGGGTAAACCATCAAAATATACCCAAAAAGAAGACATAGATGAGAATGGAAAAACTGACTATTACACAATTACTACAAGAGAGGTTTTCGATCTTGAGGTTAAGAAAGAAGTTCAACCAATTAGGAGCTTTTTCGTAACTAAAACATTTGAGAACCAAATCAACCGTGTTGCAGACATACAAGAGAGATTTGCAAACGGTGAGGTAATTGGGCCTTGCAAAGCCATTAAGAGGAAAAATCTCAAAGAGGGAGGATCAGACTATTGGTGTCTATCATTCCCAAGTGATGATGATTATAGCCTAGAGGCTTAAATCAACAACATTTAATTAGGGTACATCCCTTTCTTTTTTTTATTATGAAATGTGAACATAAAGCAGGTGGTAGGATGAGTGGACATTATAATTGTTATAAATGTGGTGAGTTATTAGGGTTTGATGGTTGGCTTTGGGCAAACAAGCCAAAAGGGACTATATGGAAATGGAATAATGATGCAACAGAAATGGTATTTGTGATGAACGCATGAAATGTAATGTTAAAGATTGCCCAAAAGAGGCAAGGTATCAAGAGAATGAATATACAAAACTTTGTCCAAATTGTTGGTATGAAACAACTAAGAATATGTTTGACATTTGGCACAAATGGTTTAAATCAGATCAATCAAAAAAAGAACCAAATTTATGGGTTTATGATTCAGATAAGATCATAGGTTAGTTTATATACAGCTAAATCAAGGAATAACTAATGTATAGAAAATCTAATCAAGTAATTCAAACAATACTTGAGGCTACACAAGAAAAAGGTAGAGATGGTATTAAAGTAACTACATTAATGAATAGATCAAATTTACCACATACGAGGCTAAAAAAGATACTAAATAACCTGATTGGGAATAATTTGGTAGTAAAATTCGTGGTTAAAGATAAACAAAGTTTTGTAATAACTGAAAAAGGAATACAATATTTAGCACAGTACAAAAAGTTTGTTGATATGGCAGGATCTTTTGGACTAGAGTTGTAGTCCATAATACTTATTTACTATAATAGCGTAATATAGGGTACATGGATTATGAAGTTTGTTTAAGATGCAATGAAGTTTATGAAGATACAACAAAAATGCCAATATGCAAAGACTGTATAAAGATAACTACATAGGTAAGTTTATATTGTTGAAAATCATTGGTTTGTAGGATGAATGGTACTAGTTGTGATAAATGTTTCACAGGCTATAAAGCAGGGGATGTAGAGGATTGCCAAAAATGCGGAAATGAATATTGTAATACTTGTGCAAAAAATCATGGATGTAGTGGATAATGCCTAAAACAATAACTATAAATACTGTAAAAGGACAGGGATTCTAGTGTTTAGTAAACTTATAAAAATAGACCTACATAAAATTGGGCTGAAAGAAACTGATCAAATCCACTTGGAGGGATTTAGTGATATACATAGTGATGCATTGAATCATAGAGGGGATTTATTTGAACAAAGAATGAATGCTGTAATTAAAGATCCAGCTAGATTCACATTTTATGGTGGGGATATGATTGATGCGATTACACCAAAAGATAAAAGGTGGCAACAGGAAAGTGTTAAGGAAGTATCACTAGAACAGCAAAAAATAAATTTCTATAAAGCAACTAAAAAACTTACTGATTTTCATAAAAAATTAAAGAAAAAAGATGGTCATGGAAAAGTTCTATGGGGACTATCAGGAAACCACGAATATAATAATAGAGAAATAGATCAGACTTGGATTAAGAATTTCTTTGAGGGTGATGGAGTTCAAAGTGATGGGTTAGGTGTTAATTATGTAGGCTCAAGGGCATTGATCGGATTAGAAATACTTTGGAAGGGGAAACCAAAAAGAAGATGGAGTATCTTAACGGTACATGGATTTGGTGGAGGTAGTAATGCATACACACCATTACAGAACTTAAAAATTAATCATGTAGCAGATGTTTACCTAATGGGACACTTACACCAAAAAATTACTATGGAGGAACAAATGGTTAGTTTTAATTGGAGTGCAAAAAAATGGATTTCAAAGAAAATAATTTTGGGTAATACTGGCTCATTCACAGATACAATGATGGATGATTATGATCAGTGGTATGAAAGAAGAAACAGATTAATACCAGCAAGCGCTGGAACTATTACAATTTCGTTTGATGCTGATAAGGGCGACATGCATCACCACATATAATGACATTAGAAGATGATTCTCTAAATGGAACCTATGTGGTTCAAGAGAATATATTACCAACCTCTAAAGTAAAATCACCAACAACTAAGGAAAAGGTAGAGAAGTTTCTTAGTGATGGAAAATGGCACTCTATGAAAAATATAATGATAGGTACTGGAATTGGAAGTACTGGTAACATGTTTAATATATTATATGTTAGATTAAAAGGGGATATTGAAATAGGTGTGTGTGATCACTGTGATAGTGTAACAAAATTACATAGGCTCAAAAGAGTTATAGGTAAGAAACGAAAATAAGTAGACCATAAAACTAATAAACTAATAGAACTATCCAATAATATGGGAAAGTGGGTTAATGTAGTTAAATGTGAGTGGATTCAGGATTTTAGAAATTTTAACCCTCAAGATTCAAGCGAATATGGAGTAACATATCCCTCAAAAAGATCATGGGTTACGCTACATAGACATGAAAGTATAGAAAATATAATTAATACGTGCTTGCATGAGGCATATCATATGGCGGTTAGGGATAAAGCGGTTGGTGAGGATCTAGATGAAAGTAATAATATAGATGTAGAGGAGGAACATGAGGCAATGAAAAGAGTGTTTTGGATTCAAAATGGGTGGATTGATATAGATGATAAGAAACCTATAAGCATTTTAGAATAAAATATATTTTTAAACCATATAAAACAACTTTGATCATGAGTCATTGTACTGAATGTGGAGGAATACTAAAAAAGATAGGAGGCATAGGCAGTACGAGTAAGGTTATATGTAGTACCTGTTATGAGGAAAATATAAAATATGTTAATCCAGAGCCTTGCAAACATGAATATATAGACAAAAGCGGAAACAAATGCATTCATTGTGGTGAGCCAAGTATCCATTATGCAGATGTAAAAGAGAAATAATGTTTAAAAACAAATAAAATAAATAATACTATGGTTCTTGATCCTATTACAGCAACAGCTATAATAACTGGCTTGGCTGTATCAATTGTTAGTGGGGCTATTCTTGCGTTCTTGCGCAGGAGATGGGAAATCAAAGATCTTAAAAAAACCATTAAAAAAGAGGAAGAGGAAAAACTATCAAATGAGTTGGAAAAACTGAAAGATAGTATTGAAAAAAACTCAAAAAGGCTCTGGAGAATGGGAAAAACCATAGTCATAATGGCAAAAATCATCGATGATCAAACCGCAAAAGTCCATTCAGAGTTGAGTTCTAGCCTAGAAGATATAGCCCAAGAATTGCTATCAGATTCAGATGATTAAGGTTATATACTAGAAACTCTTTTATAGACCATGAGTGAAAAACCAGCCGATACACTTTTAGGTGCAACTAAATCTGATATTGCAAAAGCAACCATTGTCGGTGTTTTTATATTAATCGGAGTTACCGTTGCAACTGGTTCATGGATGTGTACTGATTCGTGCCCAACATTTACACAAGATCATTTTGATAGATTTGTTGATATGATTTTATATCTTGCATTAGCAGGAGCTATTTTTGTTGGACTTAAAACAACTGCGAATGTGAATGCATCTTCAGTTAGAATACCAGATAGAGGCTAATAGTTATATACTATTAGATCCATTATTTTTATATATATGTCAGACTTGGAAACAGAAAAACAAAAATTATATGATAGAGTAGAAATTGAACATGATGATAATTGCCCAAAAGATTGGGATGTAAATATCACAATACCAAAGTATGGAATTATTGGAGAAGAGTGGGAAATCAAAACTAGCAAACCAGTTAAAAAAATTCATCTAATATGTAGCAATAGTATAAAATTTGGAAATCCAGATCCGATTTGGAAGCCACAAGGAAAACATAAATTATATGTAGGTGGAACCATATTCAATAAAACTGTTGAAAATACAGATACATTAAAAGGTGAGTGGAAATCTGGTAGAAGGTTTAATGGTGAATTTAGAAACCTTTTACAAGCAGGAGAATATTTTTTTGAGGTAACAGCATCCGATAAAGGTGCAGGTGAGGTAGTTCTAGTTAGAACCATATTACAAGTTGTTAAGGAAAAGGGTGATTTGAAAGATTTGAAAAAACCAGTGGAAAAATACGATATACCTAAAGATTCTAAAAAGCCTATAATAGAAGAGTATGATAATAGTAATGACTATGATGTTGAAGATGAAAAAAAGTGGGATGGGAATGACTATTAATGACTGAACAATATTGTAAGGTAGATGTTTGCCCAAACGGAAAACTATATTTTATAGCACCAGCAACTACTGGGAATTCATTAAATGAGGTTATTGAGGATGATAAACGTTATGGTAAAATGTCGCCAGCAAACGGTGAATATTTTACTTGGAAGGTATTTGATGGTGATGATGAGTTTGACCATAAAAAATCAATAAAATCAATCCAAAAAACAATCAGACGTTTTGAAATCAGATTAAATATAAAATTCAAATATGCTAAAGATGGTGAAGTTGTAGACTTTAAGATATATTTTAGAACCACAGAAAATGATAACATATTAACAGCTAATACATTAATGTATCACTATTTCCCAATTAACAGCTTAACTAATGAATTTAGAGGAGTATGCGTAGTTAATAAGGAGTTTCATTGGACAACTCATGGAAAAGGAATACCACTAGATACAGGTGGTGCGAAGATGACATATGATTTTGATCAAGTATATACACATGAGTTAGGACATGGTTTAGGACTACCTCATTCAAAATTACGTAATCAGGTAATGTCACCAAACTATGGAATAATGGCTGAATGGCTAACTAAGGAAGAGGATTTGCCAAGGCTTTGGGCAAAATATCCAAAACGTATTATGTCAGAGCGTAGATTAACACGTTGGTTAAAATGGATATATCATGCAAGTGAGCGCTAAATATACTTAAATACCTTATTCTAATATAATAAACTATGCCTAATAGATTAGAACGAATAAATGGACAATTAGTATGGAAAAACCAAGCAGGTACTATCGCAAAAGATAGCGTACAAACATTTCCAGATTATTCATACAGCGACGACTTTGGTTATACCACAGACGCACAGGTAGATTTAAAATACGTAGCACAATCAGCAGACACATTATCATATGTAGCAACTGGAACACAAGATGCAACAGACACATCAGCAGGAACGGCCGCAGGTTTCATTATATCAGGAGCAGGAAATCAAGTTGATCCAACTAAAAAACTCACAATTAAAGCAAGAGTGAGTCTAACATTAGATGATGAAGAGTTATTTGCACACATAGGAGCATTTGAAACAAATCCAACAATTGCAGATCCACCAGTATTAGCAAATGATTATATTGCCTTTGAAATGATTGAAACTACATTAGATACAAACTGGCAAGCAATTTGTGGCGAAGATTTCGGTGGTTCAGGTGATGAAACAGTAGTAGATACTGGAGTTGAAATAGATTTACTCCCTCATGATTTCGAGATTGTGTTGGATGGAGGTTTAGCAACATTCAAGATTGATGGTGTTAAAGTAGCTTCAATAGATACAAATATACCATTAGAACCATTAACGACAACAGTCAAAGTAACCACAGGTGATGGCGATTCAAAAGGAATTTCAGCCGATGTATTATCAGTGGTAAACGCACGATAGATTATCTATCAAAATTCTTTTTTTTTAATGCTTATATATTGACCAATACTAAATATATACGATGGCTACAATATTCAAGTGTTTCAAACATGGTTATGAGGTAGATGAACCAGAAAAATGGCATGAACATTTAGCCACAGAATCCCATACAGTTCGGGGAAGAAGTTTATGTAATAATTGTGATATCCCAATGGAAATAAAATTTACTGGAAAGCAAGGAAAGAAAACTCCAGCACTTTGTAAAGATTGTGCAACAGCTATTTTAGAAGGAGCCAAACAAGCATTAGTTGAGGAACATGATGATTAAGATGTTTGACTTTTTCAGAAAATCACCAAAGGCAAAAGCAGATATACTTGAGCATATAGATAATAGTGATTCAACAAATGTAAAAGTTGAACAAATTAGAGATAAAATTATAGAGGGTACACCCATTCATGGTTATGTTACAGTAGTTAAAAATCTAGGAAGACCAGATGAGCAAATACTATGTGAAAATAAAGAAAACTTACTAACTACTGACGGAATTGATCAAATTCATAAAGCAGTATATGTAGATACAAGTGCAGTAGAAGTTGGAAATAATTTTATAGCATTATCAGTAAACGTATGGACTCCAGTAGTTGCAGATGTATTACTTTTGGGAGAAATTACTACAAATGGATTAGAAAGATCCAATCCCACAGATACAGTAACACATGTAGATGATACTAATGTAACAACTTTAATCCACACTTTTACAGCAAGTGGAACTCATACCGCAGTTCAATTATCAGGTATTTTTAATCAAGGAACTATTGGAGGAGATATGACACATGAAAACACATTTACTCCAGCAAA
>SDBT01013911.1_pt1 | contig 12869 bp, 16 predicted proteins | sample 2277101 | NCBI WGS metagenome assembly SDBT01 (sample SAMN10404973, study PRJNA504765) | marine sediment metagenome | isolation source: marine sediment core GS10_PC15, 103 cmbsf | place: Arctic Ocean: Southern Knipovich Ridge | collected 2010 | reverse complement strand
GTGTCGTTCCATCTCTACTAATACTTGCTATCAATATATTCTTATTATAATCAGTTCTTTCAGTTGTTGTTGCAACTACTCGCGGCGTACCTGAATTATACTCTACGTATACCCAATTAATACTATCATCTACAAGATCAACGTTAACTCCTGACTCTGCTGGCCAGTCTATGAAAAGTATCTCAGCGGTACTGCTATCTATTGCTCTAAGCAGCCCTGTCCCCGCTGCAACTGTAATCGTCCCATCTGCGTCATCAGTAACACCGTTGCCAGATATCCAACCGGCAGAGTGGTTTATATCTTGCAAATGTTGTACTGTTGAAAACGTAGAGCCTGCAACGCGAGCCATTGGGTGGTTAGCCGCGTCAAGGTCGTCTACGTTAACACCTGCTGTATAATGTAACCCAACTTTCTCGCTCGCAGCGTGTTCGACGTCTGACGTTGACTCTTGAGCGCGGGTTATATCATAGATATTTGGAGTGCCAGAATATTCGCCTGTCACTATCTCTACGCCTGCATCGTCAGACGGATTTGGAAACGACACCGAGTCCCAAATGACAAGCCGGAAAGTCCCTGATGCTGTTGGCAATGTATGTCCGGCTGTCACTGTGAGGGTTACTGCTGCTGCATTGAGAGTCGATGCAAGCACGCCGAATGAAAAGTTTTCTTTTAAGAAGCCTTCTGGCATAATGATTAATCCCTGTTGTTTTGCTTTGTTGGTGTATTACGTTCGTTGCGTGCGTACTTATTTGTGTACTATGCTCATGCGGGTCTGCAACTATTGTTCTTGTTTAGCACTATACTATGACAAAGATGCAGTTACGTCAGCAATCGTAACGGGCTTCGGGCGACGTCTCCAATAATGGCACCTCGTTATATGACTACCACTTTTACGTTCAAGCCTAAAGATACCACGAAGATGCTTGCGCTGACACGCCCACTCTTCCTGACGACCCGCGTCATGTACGATGATATTGTCTGAAACTTGTGATGCAATATGTACCGCTGTGCTACGTCCAACGCCGCCTTTTTGTGTGTCTTTTGGCCCGTCTACAAAGACTAAGTCAAATTTTTCACAAGACGTTTGCCCAATAAGCAAACTTGGCAGTGTGGCACCATCCCAAAGACGAACTTCGAGGTCATTCTGGTCTGTTATTTTTGACTCGATAAGTTTCTTATATTCTGGGTCTGTCTCATACGTAATTACTTTGCACGTTTCTGACAAGAGCAACGACGAAAGTCCTGCGCCAAATTCTAGTACCTTTGTTTTATCTACGGGCTTACTTTCTGCTGCAACTAACTTAGCATACGACACTTGCTCGACGTATGACTTAATAAATCGCCAGTCACGTTGCGTAATTGCATAGCCGCCCCAATGCAGCCCGTATTTGGAATTGGATAAATCAAAATTGTCTACCAAGTCCCATGCTGTTATATTAGATAATCCTAATTCCTTAAAATGTTCACAGCGACGATGCGTTGTGGTAAACACTTTGTATCCTGCGTCAGTTGCTCGCTTGCAAAACGCAAAGTCTGTACCGTATGTCTGTATACCATCGTCGTCAAACATAGAGTGGAACGGCTGCTTAACGTTCTCTAAAACCTCACGCTTGACCATAATGCAGCCAGTGCCAACAATGGCCACTTCAATAACGTCAAACATATCATCTACTGAATCAATGTCTATCGCAGAATACCCTGCTCCGCTACTGTGCGCGGAATACGCTGTCCAAACCATTGTCTGACCTTCACTCCGCACCAATGCAGGCGCACCAACAACGTCGCGGTCTATAAATACTAGGTCACATGGATTAAACAACGGTACAACGTCATCGTCGATCATCAAAAGATGCGTGCAATCTGTTGCGAGGAATCGTTTCACAATCATATTGCGATTGCTCGATATTGGATTCGCCCAAGTCTTGTTCGGATTTTCCCAGACAAGATCGACGCCCTTCGTTCGGTTCATAGCAGGAATAACTGTACTGCTCATCTCCCGCCGCATCGGGCCATTGTTTAACAACGCGAAATATACTTTGTATTTGTTTGTACTTGAGTTTGATTTTTCTGTGCCTACTTGATCGTTACTCATATTATCTCCTCTGAATTATATCTGATTATAAATCACAACCTCGCCGCTGGATTATCACGACGCGAACTGCACGATGTTCTGTGCAGTGCGCCATGATTATTGTTCGTACTACTTGCTACTTGCTACTTGCTACTTGCTACTTGCTACTTGCTACTTGCTACTTGCTACTTGCTACTTGCTACTGCGCTCTTAGGTCAGCGTGATGTCCAGATCGCCTGTGGCGAACTTCGGTGTATCACCTGATGCTACTGACTTCGAGATTGTCAGCGACCCGTAGCACAGCACATTGCCTACTGTGACAGCATCACAGATAGCAAAGTCGAGGATAGTACCCCAAGTTGCGGTGGCCTGCGCGAAGAGAATATCGTTAGTATTCTCAGTTGCTCCACCAGACGAAACATCCCACGTTACCATTTGCTTACGCGCATACCCTGCGTTAGTCGGTTCTGTAATTGTGCTGCCCGTCGCCGTGTCAGTTACTGCAACAGTACAAAGCGCAATAAACTTGTCCGGGTTGTTGGCGTACAGAGTCCCTTCAAAAATGTGGTCCAAAATCTCGTCTTCCAAAAAATCACTAAATCCACTCATGCTTGTTCCCTTTCAAAAGGTGTAGTAATAAAATGTTCAAATCCGCGCGGGATTCACGATAAACTTATTTGCGTGTTATATGATTATATCGTTAAAGTCGTCTGGTGATAAGCTTTGCGCTTGTGACGCAAGCGTTGCAGCGTTGAGTTCTGGATCATCATGGATTCGGCTACATGCAATATTAAAATAATCCACATCAAGCTCAATACCAATAAAATCTCTGTTGAGATTCTGGCACGCTACGCCCGTCGTTCCGCTGCCCATGGTGAATTCCAATACTGTATCGCTTTCGTTTGTGTATGTTTTGATTAAGTACTCCATTAATGCTACTGGTTTTTGTGTTGGGTGTACTGTGGTACTGGCTGACTCTATTTTTATTACATCCTTTGGATACCCAGTCATACATACAGCAGTCCCACTATTGCGATTACCTGTAATATGATCAACTTCTCTCTTATTAGAATAAACCTTTTTACCAATAAACCCCACACCTCGCGGATTATACACGCCATTAAAATACTGCGCAGCTAACATAAATTGCCCAAAAACCACAATATCCTCATAGGACTTTAGTGGTCTTGTCTTAGCTTGCATAAACCCGGTTATTGTATTTTTCTCCCAAACCCAACAATACTTAAACATCTCCATGTTTGAAGAAATCAAAGTCGTCGTGAACGGCTGGCTTGCAGTCATCACAATCGCGCCGCTCAGTTTAATCAAACGTTTCAACTGTTCCCACATTGGTTCAAGCGGTATAATAGAGTCCCACTTGCAAGCCGTTGTACCATAAGGCGGGTCAGTAAGAATCAAATCAATTGACCCAGCGGTAATACGTGGCATGACTTCAAGACAATCACCGTTGACTAATGTGTTCTTGGTAACGGGCTCTTGGTCTTGACTCGTAACTCGAATTTCTAATTTTCTTGTTGGCATTTACGTTTGTTACTGTTGTGTTATGCTATGTTGATATATTAGTAACTTCGCCTGCGTTGCGTCGCATTATGTTGACGATTTGGCGTTCGCCGTCGCCAGTGCCCAGATACTCTTGAACTTGTGACATGTCCATTACGTTGATGATTTTAATTGGAGTTTTGCTCGACTCTCCATCGCCCGTCGTAGTGACGCCGAGTCGCCCGCTGCTGTCACGTTTCAACGGCATTAGTGCTTCATGCCCTGCTTCGCCGCCCAACGCTAGGCCCCCGTTAGCCATTGGAAATACTGTCGGTCCATCGAGTATACCGCCTCTTGCGAATGGTGTCACGCTTGCGTTGTTGAATACTAATCCGTTTGCTGCTGGCAATGATACACCAGATATTCCAGACCCTGTTATTGAACCCGCGCCACTGCTTGCTCCACCTGCTGCGCCGCCAAAAGCAGCACTAACAGCAGTCTTCAAAAGTAGCCCACCAAAATCAATTGCTGCGTCTATCACAGGGCTCATAAGTGATTGAATTTCGTCAGCAATAGCTTTCATTGCTGGCCCAATACCTGCTGTTATTGCGTCCATCAACGGCTTAGTGATCGTCTCTTCGTACATAAACTCTAATACGTTCGTTGCGAGACTTGCAAGTGACTCTTTAAGCGCATCTTCAATGTCTTTCGATTCATCGAGTAGCGCAACTAACGGTGATCGTATTACGCCCTTCACCCCTTCTTCGATAGTTTTCCGGAACTCTTCATCAGATTCTGCTTGTCTCCGTTGCTTTTGGAGTGCAACTAACTCTTTCTTATAATTCTCTACAAGTTTTCCAGACGCATCGCCTAAAAGTATTTTTGCCTCAATTTCAAACTCAGTAAGTTTTACTGCTCGCTCTCGTTCATCATTCGTCAGTCCAATTAATTCCTTCTCGAACTGTAATTCACGAGACATTTTAGCTATCGCTAACTCTGCTCTTTTCTCTGCATCTGTTAGTTGGCGTGTAGCTTCGTTTAATTCTCCAACAGTATCTGCATTGTTAGATACAGCGGACGTATTAGAATCTAGCGACTCATTATACGCATCTACTAATACTATAAGACGTTTCGACGATTCTTCTTGTTCTATCTGTTGCGCGGCAAGTTTATCAAATACTTTTAATCTAGCATTTGCCATGCGGCTTATTGCTTCTGGTGTCTGTAACGCAGAACCCAAAACACCTAAATCTTTTATAACATGCGCCAACGCCATCGTTTCTAGCATATTACGGCGGACGCCAGAAAACGCAATACTTATCCCTTTGGCTGTTGTTTGTAGTCCCCTAAGAAAACTATTTACTGCTGGCGCAAGACCTTCGCCAAGTTCTCGCTTGATTGATATCCACAACTCTCTATTTTGCGCTAGTGTCTGATTAGTTGTCTCAGCCACTTTTTGATAATTGCCTTCACTAAGACCCAACGAGTTCAATGCTGTCTCATGGTTTTCGATAAGCTTAGTAATCGTTTTACGAGTCGCTTCGACGCCGAGTAGCGCACGGACATTACTAAATATCGCTGCTGTATCCTCTGAAGTTGCATTTTCTAATTTTTGTAATGCACCTGTTAGCCCAAGAGTACTCAGCGTAGTTGCGTTCAATGCTAATCCAAACTTATCCATTGCAAGTGCTGCTGCTTCAGGCGTTGGTGCAAGGAACGTTGTAATAATTGCTTTGAGTGCAGTCATTGTCATACGCGCACTAACACCCTTTTGAGTTATAGTCGCAATAGCTGCTGCAAGTTCTTCAAGTGACAAACCCGCTGCTGCTGCAATCGGTACGACCTGGCCAATAGTACTCGCTAACTCTTCATATTCAATTACACCCTTCTTGACAATTGACGCCATAACATCTGTCACACGGCCCGCTTCTTTAGCACTCATACCATAAGCATTGAGGATAGCTACCATCGCTTTGACCGATGTTGCCACGTCAGTAAACCCACCAATAGCCGACCGCGTTGCAACTTCAAGAAACTCCATCGCATCAGCAGCTTCAAAACTACCAGATATAATATCAAACGTGCCTTTAGCAAGCGTTTTTGTTGTCTGGCCATACGTAACAGCTAGCTTTGCAATCTGTTTCTCGTACTCAGGCAAAAAATGTGCTGTCTGGTCGTCAAGCATTGTTGAGACACGAGCAAGTGACGTCTCAAAGTCTGCAAACGCTTTGAGTGACGACCCCGCGAATCTCAATCCACGCCATGCTGCTGCAAGCCCGATTAGGCCTGTTGCTGCTCTACGCGCAGACTTACCAAAGCTATCAAACGACTTATCCGTTCGTTTAATATTTTGGTCTGCATTTCTCGCACTGCGACGTATTTTCTGCGTTGCTGAGTCGAATTGCGCTGCGCCCTGTTTTGCTTTCTGGGCTCTGATTGCTATATCAAGAGACGGGATGCTATTTCTCCTTAGTTGCTACATCAATATGATACTACTTATTCTTTTCTTTGTTGCTGTAATGTTTAATGAATTGTTTGTCAAGTTTGTGGATTATGAAAATAAACTCTTGACGGCGTTCCGGGTTAGTGATACAACTCTCGTCAAGCCAAATTTTGATTTCAGACAATTTAATACCATCACCTGATGACCGTGTGTCAGACAAAAGCGTAAACGCTGACCAAATGTAAACTAAGTCATTATGAACTGGCGGCGGTTTTATGTTTTTACCAAAGCCTGCTATTCTTAGTTTCTCGTTATGCTCGCTAAACCTAAGTTGCCAATCGAGAAACTCTGTTAGTTTTTTACTGACTCTTCGAGAACTTCCTTTGCATACTGGTCTGCATTCTCAGATATAGCAACGACGAACGTACAAAAGTCTTTCAACTCCGGGTCCGCAAAGAACTTTTCAGACTGTTCAATAGAAAACGGTATTGAGTTACCGTCTTTGTCCTCTATATTTTCCCAACCAAGCAGAATTGTCCTCGCCCTGACAGTATTCAAAAGATTGGCGAAGACTTTAACATCAAGCTTTTCTTCTCGTGCGTCTTTCGTTTTAGGTTCTACGAGGTTTCGCAGTACTTCTCGATACTTCGGGTTGCGGGATCGAGCAACTTTCAGTCGTATGCCTAAGATATAGTCTACCCATACGCCTTGAATTTCTTTTGATTCGTCTGTCTTGATTCGTTCTATGTTCGCCATTTCTTCTCCTCGTTTGTAGTTACTGATTATTGCTGATTGTTGCTAATTGTAATATGCACGCCATAAAATATGCGCCCGTCGCCGATTAACGACGGGCGATCTTTTCTACACTTGGCAGATAAGTCTTTGATTGTTATAGCTGTGATTAGACGGTTAATGCACCTGTTGTTGTAGATACTTCTTGTGCGATGCCTGCAAGATTTTCCATGACTGGGAATCGTGCGATTTTAATTGTAGTCTGTTCAGTTGGCGAGACTTTAGCACTAAACCCAAATTCGCCAATTACGTCAGTGTTAATCCCTCCTGCTGACCGCGTACCTGTTGTAATCTTAACAGCAGGCAACTCGATTACATACCCGCTACCCTGTGAATCTTTAACGCCCAAAACGAGCGATGTATCTGTGTGTGCAAGAAACTTATTGTACAGTTCAACAGTACTAAAGTAAACTGAGAACGTACCTGTAATCTCGACGGTGCCTGTACCTATACTCACGACGCCCAACGTCCCGACTTGCATTCTTGTTCGCAAGTTATTTGTCAGTGATAACGCTAAACTTATAATTCCCTGGTCCTCGTAGTTCTCCATAAAGTCTGGAACATGATTTGCACCCGTCATAATAACTGTAGTGCTAATCGCGTCATACCCGGAACCCGAAGACGCAGTCAGTGACGTTTCTTCTGAGCCCATAAAACCAAACGTCCCTGTAATAATCCCGTCAACAGGAATATCGAGGTTTAACGTATTGATACTCTGGCCGAGGAATAATGAAAGAGCTGTGGGCGTCGCGTCTTGATAGTCTCGTTCAACATTATAACTTACGAGCGTTGTTCCGTTCGCTATCTGACCCCCCATTTGTACAGTAACTGGATTTCCAGCAGCTTCTGTGACCATCGTGCCGTTCACAAAGATAAGCTTTGCGGCAGTCGCTGAGAATATTTTCTTAAACCCGTTATTCGCGGCAGTTGTGAATCCAGATACAAGCACCCACCGATTGGCAACAAAACTACCAAAACCACTTGCAGAATCGCTCAACGAATTGTCGCCCGACGCTGCGCTCAAAGTATTCGCTGCACTTATCTTGGCCTCGCTCGACCAACCAGACGATAAAAGAGATGCTTGGATAAAATCGTCGTATGTGCCATAACTCAATTCAAAAGCAACATCCCCGCTTGTGCTGACACCAATTCTTGCGATATCAGAAATTTGGCGATCTGCTCGCATTTCCTCACTGACTGTCGTTGCTTTGTCATGAACAAGTGATTCGTTATTGAGCCTCAAAATCTGAAGATTTGATCCCGTTTCAGCTACCCCGAAACTTGTTTCTTGAACGTAACTAACTTGTACTCTATTAGCGTCACCCATTTGGATGTCCTTTCGCTGTTGTATATCTTATCGTTGGTGTTTGTATTTGTGTTTGTGTTTGTGTTTGATTTATTATGCTAGCGGCGCATGTTACACTTCGCCGTTGATGAATAGTTGTGCTGTTGGGACGTTTGAAACTGCGTTAGACGAGCCGACAAGTGCCCATGCTAGAGTCATACTGCCAGACGCACTTGACACAGCAGTTATAGACGCTGCTATGTTAACCGCGTTTATGATCATTGTGACAGACGCAGCTGACACGCCCCCAGTCGCCCCAACGAGCGTCTCACGGAAGTCTCGCAACGGTGCCGCTACTGCTGACGACACAGCAGATACTGAACCAGTTAGCCCAGTGGGCACAACAAGAACGCCCGCTGCACTAGACACTGCTGATACTGCGCCCCATAAGTACGCGGCTTTCATATCGCCAGATGCACTAGATACTCCTGCAACTGCGCCTTGAAGTTCAACGTCAACAGCGATACCGCCTATCGCCCCAGAGGACGCAGAAACTTCAACAGCACTTGCGTCTCCAAGTGATGGCTGATTCCCGTCTTTGTATGATTGCGTTTTCTGGATTGCTGTCTTGACTGCTCGCAGTTCAGCAAGAATTGCTTCTGCATAAAAATTAAATCTGTCTGACATGTGCCTGTGCTGCCTTTCTTTTGGTGTTCGTCTTAACTGTTAGTTCTACTAACTCGTAAAATCATACTGGAACGGAATTGTAACGTCTACTTGATATTTGTTGCCGCCACCTGCATTCGCTGCTTGATTACTGTTAATCTGCCTGCCGCTGCGATTGTTACTTATGTTATCACTTGTTCGCCCACGCTTTATGACCATAGCTGTTCTGAACAAAACGTCTGCGATTTTTGTATTACTAAACTGAGCTTCAATAACGTCTGCTATTTCGAGTGCTTGATAAAGTCCCTTACCAATGTCATCTGTGATTGTGACACGCAACATCCCTGTTGTTCTGTATACATTGTTACTTAACTCCCGCTGGCCGAAGTCACGGGATGCAGTTGCATCAAACTCAACTGATAATCCAAGCCAAGGTAGCCCGTCAGGCGTATCCCGAGGATCGTTATCGTATCTGACGACATAATTGTTTGCATCCGCAAAGTCTTGGAACGCTGTTGTTATCGTGTTGGTTAATGTTGTGTATCCCATTGTTCTTTGTTCATTGTTCGTCGTGTGTTATGTATTGTTAAATACTCGACAACCAAAGGGCCATTTCTGTGAGAGTAATCTCTACCATGCCTTCAGGGTGTTTTGGAGACCGTTTATCATATTCTAAGTACGAAATATATTCTAAATTATTTGTGATATGTACCAATGAAAACAATGGAATGTTTTCTAGCTTCGGGAATTCTCTAGCTAACGTCTCTTGCCCATCTTCGTCTTCTACAGCTACAAGCAAACTTGCCATTGCAGGTCCGCCAAGACTTATCTGCCAATTGCCAATTGCACGGCCTGTATCAACAGGCGTCCGTTGTACAATACGTTTGAAAGTCTCAGCAATGACTTGCTGGTGAAACTTCTTAAAATTGCCTTTTATTTTAATCTCAGCAGCAGTAAGTTCCGCATTGAATTTTGCTAGGTTTGTTGGCATTGTTAGTTGACTTGTTAATTGATTAGCTTATTGGTTGATTTAAGAACCCGTTTCGATATCGCACTCGTAAGCAATGATACCTGTATTGTCGCCAATTGGTGTCACTGCGATAACTGTCCACTCATCACCACGAATAATCATAATGAGTCCTGCTTGAGCAGTAAACTGCAAATCAAGATTCGCAAAGATCGTCTTGCCTTTGCCTGACGTTATAAGCTCATCAGTCTTATACCCCTCACGATTTTTGTAGGGAGGCGCTACTTTGATTGTGTAGTCAACGGGCAATCCAAGAGTTGTTTTGTTTGTATCTGGGTCGAACGACGAGGATGGGAACGTTCGCACAGTCGCGTCAATGCCCTTTCGTGTTAGTATCGCGTTTACTGATGTTGGTGTTAGTGCCATTTTGGGTTCCAGTCGCTACTAGATAATCAGTGGCAAGTTAATTCGTGAGTGACGAGATAATCGACGGAAGAGCGACGATTAGGCTAATGACGCCTGTGAGTCCTGTTCCTATAAACAACAAAGCGACTGCCCAGAAATGTCTGTAGAAATTCTTTTGATTGTCCTCGATTGTCCGCAGTTTCTCGACTACGATTATCAAGATGTCATGGTCTTCGAGTTCGTTGAGTTCTGGGAAGCTGGGTAGTTCGTCGCTCATTTTTATCTTTCTAATATTACGTCTTGTTAGATTATTATGTCGTTGAAGTCATCGAGTGAAAGTTGTTGAGCTTGTGATGCGAGCGTTGCAGCGTTAAGTTCTGCTTCTTCTTTGTCCCGTCTAATATGCTCTCCTGGCGTTACTATTTCAAGTTGAATGTCACATTCTACTTCGTTGCCCCAAACGTCCCAACCTTCTGTTTTATTACGTGCAAAGAGTTCAATTCGCGATCTATTACCTAACGCATTAACGATTCTTTTTCTTACTTCGTTTGGCTTTTGGCTGTGTCGCCCACGCTCTGCTTGGACTAGCTGCCGAACTGTATTGTCTATACGAAAATAGTTTGCAGACCCCTTTGTACCTAATAAGCAAAGTTCTATGTTGCCCATCGTCCATCTGCCCATATTCTTAACAAGATTACCACAGCTAGTATATTTAGACCAGCAAAATGCTATTGTCTTGTAAGTAAATCCCCAGTCTTTTAATACATCAATACCTTCATCAAGAAGTGGCGACACTACCCACAAGAAAAGGCAACATTCTTTATTGCAAATACTCTGGACGTCTAAATCAGAAATCCATTGCTTACTTTGAGTACGATAGAACGTCTCAGCACCACCATGCCCAACCATCTTATCACTATACTGCCAGGGCGGGTCTGCATAGATTATATCGTATTTCTTTTGCATTGCATCGCCAAATGTTTGCGTTCTGGTCTGTGCTTATTTAGTCACTTTCTAAGCCCGTTCGACGTCAACGGTAAACGGTGAAGAGCCATCAGCGTCGCCTATAACAAACGGTGCAACGAGTAAATCAACGACAGTATATGTTTTGTCCGGCGATTCACCGTGAACGTATTCACGCTCTTCAGTAATCGGCCCAATGACGTCTTTTGTCTTTTTGACTTGTGCTTCGTTCTGTTGGTCGTCTATCAGCGTGTCGCCGTTGACTTCCTGTAACGCGAGGTATGCACAAGCTTCAAGTACTCGCTGCGGTATTACATTGTTCTCGATCAAAAGGAAATCTTCGTCATACGTCTGGACGCGAGGCCATTGCAATGCCTGATCAGACACTGTCTTTGCCCCGTCCCAGATATAATTGTAATTCAAATACCGAGTTGCTTGACGAAGTGCATTTTCTTTTTCTGCTGTCGTTGCGCTCGACCATGCTGACGGGTTATCATAGTTTTCTGTAATTTGGTCTGCATCTGCAACTGACATTAGGGAGTTGGCGTCACTCAATCCTGTCCCGTCTTCTACTATGAATGTTGTAGCCATTTTCTACTTACTCCCTACGTTCGTTGCGTGTGCTATATGTGTAAGCCTGCTGTTTGCTATATGATAATAGCACTTAGGTCGTCAGTTGTTTCTTTGGGCTCGGGCTGCGTATCTTCAGGCGCGAGCTGTTCGACTTTGGGCTGTTCAACTTTGGGTTGTTCTGGTTGCTCATCTTGAGGTTCGCCACCCGATGTTTTGCCTACGTCATCTGCGCGTTTCCAGCCACGTTGTGTATAAAAGATAGCTTCGTCTGCATTGATTTTAACCACTTTGCCATCACTAGGCCGAATTACTGCTATTGTCAATATTGCTGCCATCGTCTTTACTCCTTGTTTAAGTTGATTATTTAAGCTTGATTATTTAAGTTAGCTGACTAACTGATTAGTTAATTAGTTGTACCCATAATTGTAAATTAAATTATGGATACAATTAATATGATCGTTTTTAGGCCATCTTCAAATACTACAAAACAATATTTCCCGTAATGCTTAAATTCATAATTCAAATCCCAGACTTCAAACTCTAGGTTCTTAAACGTTACAACTTCTTTTCCATTTCCCGCAGTAAAGCAGTTTGCTATGACTGTTGATACTTGTACGTTGCTTGCAATATAAAACAGCCGTTTGCACCCTGTATTGCGATATGTGGCTTGATCTACACGCATTATCCTATCATTGGTGGCGAGCCAGTCGCACTTGGTAGTCCATCAATTTGGTCAGAAATACTTTTCAACGTGTCACTATCTGCGCCACGAATATTAGTCTCTGTAGTATCGAGTTCTGCTTTCGTTGGCGCGTCATAAGTGGCGAGTTCTGTTGCTACGTCGCCAGTGGAAATATCGTTCTGCCCAGCAAGTCCGGAATCCAATTCTGCTTTAGTAGGTGCATCATAAGTTGCTAACGCTGTATCTACGTCACCGGGAGATATGTCGTTTAACCCTGCAACAGCATCGCCAACTGAATCAACATCGTGGCCTACTACTGTATAGTGCTTTACGACTTTACCGGGAGTCGTTACACTGTCAATGTGGACTTGCCATTCGCCCTCAGCGTCTGGGGTAAATGTCGCATAGTAACGACCTGTGACTCCTATTTCAGTCATTGCAGCAACGCCTTTTCCAACGTCTATAGCATGAGCCTCGTCGTAGACATCCATCTTAACATCGTCCAAACCAGTAGTAGCGCCC
>SDBT01013910.1_pt1 | contig 12869 bp, 19 predicted proteins | sample 2277101 | NCBI WGS metagenome assembly SDBT01 (sample SAMN10404973, study PRJNA504765) | marine sediment metagenome | isolation source: marine sediment core GS10_PC15, 103 cmbsf | place: Arctic Ocean: Southern Knipovich Ridge | collected 2010 | reverse complement strand
CAAATATGAAGTATAGCACCCTAAAAAACTTCATTATCTTGCGGTATTGCATTGTTCATAAATGTCTCTAATTAATTCCGGATTTACTTCTGTATATTTTTTGAAATAATCTTTTACCTCGCCTTTTTTATAAAAAACAGGTTCAAGATCTGCAATAATACACTCAATTGAAGATCTATTAGTAAAACGTGGCCCTCTATTTAGGCCTAAGATTCCACGGACATACGAATCTATATAATGTAGTGCCTTATTTTTACCAGCTTCATCCAATTCATCATAAGAATATTCTTCTTTTTCTGGCATTTATAATCTCCTTTTTCCTTTCCCCCCCACCCGCGCAGATCCGCCAGGTAAAAATCCTATTAAATTTTAATCATCACTTTTAAATATCTTCAAAATATCCTTAAACCGCTCTGATTCTCTATCAAAAGGCAGAGCATCGATTATTGTTTGAAAATTCCCTCTCGATACACCATATCTTTTGGCACTTTGTATTTCTGCTTTTATTTTTTCAAAGTTGCCTTTTCCATCTAAATATTTATATATGCAACCTTTAATCCAGTTTATGGAATATTCTTTACTATGTTCATCTTCTAACATTTTTATTTTTACTTGCAACTCTAGTGATCATTCTTTCCACAATCCTCTATTTTTTTCCCTCGCTTCCTTATAGGCTGCCAGAAATCTATCCTGGTATTATACATTTGGTGGAATTGTCATAACATTGGCATAACCGGCACTCACAATTTTTTCGTTAAGCATTTCTCCATTCTGTAGATAAAAATATCCTAAGAGCCGGCTGTATTTATCACGTGATTGTACATCAAATTCAATTTCGATATTTGTTCCAAGCTTAATAATGGATTTTACATAATTCGTTGCTTTTTTACCCATGGCCACTATGGTTTCAACATCTTGTCCGGATCGCTCGGCATCTTTCTTGGCTTTACTGTTTTTACTACTTTCCGGGGTATCGATTCCTATAAGGCGGACATTTTCTTTAGTTCCACCATACTCGATTTTTATGGTATCTCCATCGATTATTTTGACTACTTTGGCCGGAAGACGTTCAATATATACCCAGGTGCCGTTATCTTTGAGAAGGACAATTTTTCCGGAATTAGTTGTGGCGTATTCATCTGCAAAGATATAACAAGGAAGGATAAACAATATAAGAAAGAAGGAGTAAATAACTTTTTTCATAATACCCCTCCTAATATCCACCTGAATTCATAGAAACAATAACGATCCCAACTACCAGTGCAAGCACTGCTGTTCCCAATACACTCCCGCCAATAGCATTATTGATATTCGTTTTTCTTGCGGCCTTGCTATAACCACGAATATAACAATCTTCATCAAGAATTTCTTTATTAGGAATATATGTGGGTTGTGGGTCTATCGATGAAGCAATAGCAGAGACAATAATAGTTCCGATAAAAGCCCCCTCGAATCCCGCAGCGAAACCGATACCAAACCATAAGCCAGGGCGATGTTCGGTTTCTGCAATCTCCGCACCCTTTTCCATAGATTCCTCACAACTTAGTTTATCTTCAGCAAGAAGGTTAGAACAAATGAAAGTTATAAACAATATAGATATTAGTAGAGAAATAACTTTTTTCATAACACCCCTCCATATTTAAGATACTTTCCTCAAGTAAAAAATTATATCATCATCATATATTTTTATCACTTCAATTTCCCATTTTTGATATCCCTTGATCCTGCTCTGTTCTATTGTCCGTCTCGGGATGAACATTAAATACTCTATTCTTCTTTTCCATTTCCATTCGTATAATACTTCAATGGGTCCAAACTTAATGCAAATGATATTTCCCAGCCTGTTTCTTCATTTTCTTTTGGACAAACAAACTCAGCCACAACGTCTAGTTTATAATAATACCATTGTATATATTTTTTACCTTCCAATTCAATTTCATTTGTATAATCGGGAGATCCAAATCCTTCCAGATACGGGTTTGTAACTTCGTCAAATGTCATGATATTTCTTTTTCCACCCGATAGTCAGCTTTGCCAAGAAATAAAATGCCGCGTAAACACTAATGATCCTGCTCATTATCTTCTTTCTTCTTAAAATACTTTAATGGATTCAGACTCAATGCAAATGATATCTCCCATCCGTTTGCATTATTATTTTTGGGACAAACAAACTCGATCACAATATCTCTATTATAGTAGTAGTATTGGACATAATTTTTATTTTCTAATTTGAATTCAAGTGTTTGATCAGGAAAGCCACATTGTTCAAGAAATGGATTTGAGACTTCATCGAACGTCATGATCTTTATTTTACCATTTATTTAGGGATCTTTCATTAAATCTTCATTCTCTTATTGAATCTTTTTAGCACATTCGGGACAATAGGTATGAGTAATATCTATTTTTGACTTTGTAGTTAAATAATCTTCCGGAGACATCCATTCCCCGGTTCCGTGCTCTTTTCCCGTATCATCTCTAATTTTTTTGCAAACGCAACAGACAGGTAATATCTTTTCATAGATCTTGATCTTCCTTTCAAGCTCTAAGTGATCCAGGCACTTTATCATTCGATAGTGTATTTCTTGCGGGTCACAGGGCTTGAGTAAGAAATCATGAGCACCAAGCCTGAGTGCGTCAACTGTAAAGTTGATATCCCCGTAAGCTGTGAGGATGATAATCCTGGTAAGAGGATCCATTTTCTTTGCTTTTTTTAAAACCTGGAATCCATCTAGAGGGCTCATAACTAAATCAGTTATTACGAGATCAAAATTCTTTTTATCAAGAATTCCAACTGCTGATTCTCCGTTTCCAGCCGTTGTAACACTATAGCCGTATTTCTCTATAGGAGGACCGATATCCTGAAGCAGTAATGGATCATCATCTACTAATAATATTTCATATTTTGACATTTATTACCCCTCCCAGGTACAATATTTTATTTTGACTATTAACCTTTTTTCTTACACTGATCATAGATTCTCTGTATTGTTTTTTTAGAATATTTTATATACTTTTTTGAAAGCCTTTTAACATATCCCGATTCATCAAAAGTTGTATTTAATTTAGAAAACATACATTCAATTAAATCCCTGGGTATCCAATGCTCACTCCAAAGCCCTCTATTTGATAATTCCAACATATTTAACACCATTTGATCTACTCCTCACTTACATCAAATTCAACCAAGAATAGACTATATTTAATCCTCCTGAATTACCATACAAATTGGATAATGATCACTATATCCTTTAGGATTATAATCCTTATGAGAAGGTCTTATGAAGGGAATTGGATCAGGATAACCAGATGAAACCATTTCTTTTGACATGAATATTTTCACAGAGTCTTCTTTAATTTTTATTTTACCAGAATCTTGTATCATTGTTTTTGATACCATAAATTGATCAAATAATAATGGAAAATAATCCCAATAAAACGTACCTTCTCTTTTACCTAAGATTTCCCACATAAGGTTGTAAAATTTAGGTAATGTGGCTTTTATAACTTTTTCTTTACTTTTCCAACTCAAAGCATAATTTACAACCGATATACTAAATGGTTCATCATTAAAATCACCCATTACAAGGATTGGAATATCCGCCCCTTTAATTTCGACTATTCGTTCATGCCAATACGCTAAAGTTTCAGCAACCATTATTCTATATGGTTCAGTTTTGAATTCCCCTCCACTTCTTGCTGGCCAATGATTTCCAATCAATATGAGTTCATTTCCTGAAGTAGTTTCCATATTTACTTGAAATAAATCCCTTGTTGCCGTTCTCTTAAATACAAAATGGGAGTATGTTTTTTTTGCTCTGAATTTGTTCTTATCATAAATAAATCCTACATCAATACCTCTTCCATCTTTTGTATCAGCATGAGCAATGTCAAAGTCATGAGGGAGAGAAGATAATTCTTTGATTAAATCTTCGAGCACTTTTCTATTTTCAATTTCACAGACACCTAAAATATCTGGACCACTATCATTATTCATTTGTTTAATTATCTTTCCTAATTGAGAAATCTTCTTTTTCAAGACATTTGCATCCCAATCTTTTAATTCTCCTTTTAACTTTTTTTGAAGCCAATCCTCTCTTGTTGGAGAATCAAAGGTATCAAACAGATTTTCAACATTCCACCATGCTATGAAATATTCAGTCATAATTCTATCCCCTTTAAAAACTACTCACTAATTTTATTGTGATTTATTATCTAATTTTATATAGGAAAATACACAATTAAACATTTATAAACCAATTGTAAATTGTTTCTAATTGTTCATTTAATTCAATGTCATTATTTATTTTGGGGTGACCAAATTCAAATTGAGGTGTATAAATGCTAATTGCCAATAAGGATTGAACTTTACTCCAATGTTCAGATGGCATTTTTAATTCCAAATCTATGGCTTCATTCACACAATATTTTAATAAATCGATGACAAAATTACGATAATAATTTACTTTTAAATCCAAACCAGCCCCATAGCTTTCTTTGTTGATCATGCTATCAAATGCATAATCATCATAACCATAACCCATATAAACAGACTCATGTCGAATTTCACATAATCTTTTTAATCCTTCTCTTATTATTTCACTATCATCAGAAGGTGTATAAGGACCATACGACAAAATAGATTTGAGAAATACAATAAATAAATCATATAAGTTTTCTTCATTTTTTAACAAAATTGGCTCTAATTCTTTCCAACGATTATAATGTGCCCTTTTTCTTGGTTCAAATTTCCAAATGTTTTTTTTTGTTAATTTAGCTACAATGACTTCGATAGATGGATTTAGAATTTTATGTTCAGACCAGTTTGGGCCAAGCGCAAGAGGACCAAGAATTTTTTCTATAATAATCCTTCCATTTATAGCTAAAAATGATTTAAATAAATGAAAAGCAGAGGTGTAAAAATTCATTATGCTTGAAGCAATGAAATCATTTGTTCTTAACAAATCTCCTGCTTGAATAAAGGATAAGCTAATTAAAATATTTCGAATAATGTTACTGAATGCATATATTCCAAAGATAATTTGTTGTGGAGATTGTAACTCACTCGTATTGTCATAATAAAACCAGGGAATAGGTTGGAAAATTGCTTTTGCTAAAAGCTAAATTAAATTAATTTTATTTTTTTTTGATTCATCTTTATTAATCTCAATAAGATGCTCAGGAATTTCAGGATGTTCTTCAGCAAGTATCTTGAATGACTTTTTCATATTTGCTATTAATAGTTGTTTCAATTCGACTCCAATAAAATTTTTGTAGTAGAAAAATAATATTTTCTCTAATTTTAGAAATTTTAACTTCTTTAATTATTAGACTTGCTTTTAAAACATCTAGAAATATATTTTTCCTACAATATCGTTATACGAAGTCGCCTAGTATTGCTCATTAAATTGTCACTATAATTCCGTCTTTCTTTTAATCCAATCAGTACCCGCTATTGAAATCATTTCTTCCCAATTTTTAAATTTAGTATTTTTTGATATAAATGTATCCAATTTGTCATCAGGTATCTTTTCAAAATCTTCTTTTGATTCGACTTTAAATCCACCAGCTTTAAAAAATACATCTATATTGGAATACTTTGTATGCTTTTTAAGAAATGCAGGATTAAGCAACTCGACTAAAGGAACATAATTTTCTCCACTAATTGATTCAATTCTATGCGTTAGACCTTTCAACTTTTTTTGCAATTCATCAAATCCTTCAAATTCAATTTTCATGTAATTACTCCTTTTTTATTAAAAAGTTACTGAGCTCTTTCGTATAGCGTTCCACTGGTATGCGTGACAAAGACAAATGCGCCGAAGGTAAAGTGACCGAAGGGAACGAAAAGGCGTCAAGTCAAACGGCATGTTCGGTGATTCTGCATATTTATTCAGGCAATGACGAGTCAGAAGCCTCAGGACGTTCTTCGAACTGAGGCCTAACAATCACCAAATCTTTGGGCTTCAACCCTTCGTGAACGAAAAGCTCCGGCGTATCTTCTTCTTGAATACCTTCCATCATAAGAAGGGCTTTAGCCTGCTCGAATGCCTTCTTTACGGAAAAACCAAAACCAATGGCTGAGTAAAATTGAGAAGCGAAAACGCAGGCGGCTTCATCACCGATACTCGTCTTCATCCCGATGGCTGCTTCTACGTGTTCAACAACAGCTTCAGCTTGGTTGCGAGAATAGCAGGTATTAAAAAATATCAAGCGAATACCTTCAGAAGATGCCATCATGGTCTGCACCATGGCCTCCTTACTAACCAGCTTGGTTCTACCAATAGCGTCTTGGAAAACAATCTCATCTTGCTCTGATCCATGACCACTAAAATGCACAACCGCTGGTGTATACTCGTTTAGTGCTTGCAGAATATCCATAGGTCGAACGGCCCAACAAGACTCGAGCTTAACCGAATCTCTATGTTTGGCTTTTCGAATCATTTCGGCGATCGCTCGAGCTTCTTCATCTAGGCGCAATTGCTGCTGATCCAAAGGATTTGCGGCAAGAAACAGCACAACGATTCTCTCTGGAAGGTGCTGAAGCCTTTCCAAGGCAGCTCGAGTTTCTAGATGAAGCCGGCCATGTTTGGCTAATGTACTATTGACTTCAGTCATATGTTTCTGCTGAGCACGTACCAGTTTCTCAGCTACCCGACTGTGCTTTCTATCCTCATTTTCTTCCTCCCGCGCTACTTTTTTTTGTTCATCGTTTAATTCCTTTTGCTTGCGGGCAATTCTAGCCTCAAGATTGACAATCTTTTTTTCCAAGTTTACCGAGTCTTTCTGATAACGTTTTATTTCTCGGAGTTTGGATTGGATTGTGCTAGGAGTTTTTGTGCGATTTATAGCCTCGGAGGCTCTTTGAGCTTTTCCAGCTAGGTCAGTGAGCTTCTTCTGTTCTCTAGCCTTGTCAAGCTGTAAGTGCGAAATCTCTTCTTGCTTCCTCTGAACACTACGCCGGTAAGTATCAAGTAATGACAAAGCCCTCTCCCTTTGTAACTGTCATTAAAATCCTTGTTCCAATATCACCGAACGGTTAAGCTTCTATCAGAAGCGATAATTCCAAATAGAAGATATTGAACTAAGCCCCAGCATGAACTACTTTTTTTTATGAATTTTCAATAAGTGACTTCGTTAGTTTCTAAAGAATGATTCACACCCCATTATTCTTGTATAGATTATAATACTATCAATTACGTATACTTAAAAGTATTATATTCCTTTTGAAAGAGGGGTCACTAAAATTTCCGGGAGGGTGGGCGTTATAAGTGCCGACTAGGGGGTCACTAAAAGTGACGAGGGAGGTCATAAACTATGCCGATTTTCACGGCATATACAATTTTATTTTCCCCCTTCTTTTCATTCTATCTATCATCTTCAAATATTATTATTTTTTATCCTTAAGAATTTCCTGTTGCTGTTTAATCCCTATTGATTGGCCAAAGTCCACCGATGTATAATCTTTATTAGATCAGATTCAGATGTTATAGTCATATACATTTATACCTAAATGCGTATTTCGCATAATATAGCACTCAGTTAGGCGTAGTTGTATAACTCCTTTCTATTCTTTCTTTTCTATTTCCTTTTCAAAAAATTGATAAACCAAATATGGGGTTAAGTATTCGCCAGAGACTATATCCCTGTAATCGCCTAATCTAAAATATGGGCCTAATGGGCTATCCAATTCTTGATAGTTTTCAGGATATATTTTCGTTTCTTTGTAGTTTTGATATTTTACAACAAGAGGAGACGATATTGCCATATAGTTACCTAATTGCGATCTTCTTATATCACCAAATATGATAAGATATTCATTTGTATTCTTCGAGAAGAAGCAGAAATAACTGGTTACATAATTATTCAATAAGCTATTCGAAATATCAGTAGGCATTTCATACAACACTATATCAGAGAACCAATAAGAAACATAAGTCATAAGGTTCTGGGGAATAAATAATTCAATTAAGTCATTTTGAACAAAATCTATATTCAGGCGAGAATTATGGGGATCAAAATTATATATATAAACGCCAAGATATAACGTCTTATCCTTAAGAAAGACTCTTATTGAAATATCTGTATCTAATTGCTCAAAATCATTTTCAGTCTGATCAAAATAAGTATCAATCTTTTCTTTAAAGGTTTCTATCAAACTTTTAAATGAAAAATATGAATTAATTGTATCTGGTAACTTATTTTTTAAAGAAAAGGTGCTACCTGAATCCATAATATAGGTATTACCTATTACTGGTTTTCCGCATAAAAACAATCCGTCATGTTTAATTGAACCATTTTCTTCATGCATTGTCCCCAAACCATGAGGTATATTATTTTCGACATCACCTCTATAATAGATCGTACCATCTTTGTAAAACAGCTCTTCACCAAGTAAAACTTGTTGTATTGTACAAATAATTATGATAGACAATATGATTGTCATTTTCATTTTATATTCCTCCTATTCGAATCTATACAATTTCTCCTAACAAGATTATAATAAAAGACGATGTTGATTGATCGGTAGATCGGTGGTTATATTCTACATAGCTTTCAAAAAGCTATAGAAGCGATAGATGATCTTCGCTGGAACTGGGTGGAGGAGTCAACAATGACTCATACAACATCTTCCTTTTTATTAAAATGTGAATAGTATTTTTGTTTTCCTATATAATAAGATTTTACACGATCTAAGCTCTCTAGCCATTTCAACCTTATAGCCCAATATTCTCCTTTCTTTCCAGCAAGGTCCTTTTCTTTTGCTAACAATTTTGGATGTACATCCTTATGGTCATTCAAATAATTCTCAATCTGTTCAAATTCATGGAACAGTCCTAGTAACCGTATATAAAATTCCTCCTTTGATTTTGTCTTAGCTATCTGATATCCAATACCTGTCAACTGTATTCCTTTTTGATTCTCAAATATTAATCCAAGATTAAACAATAGTGAAAGACGAATCTCATTAATACTTTGACCAGCTTTTGGGGACTTGCTAATTAACCATTCAATAATCTTTTCCTTACTCACAATTTTTTCGTCTCTTAAGTAATCAAGTATATTTAAAACGCCATTATAATAATCAATAACCTTCTCTTTTTTATCGCCTGGTACAAAACTTTGCAATCCTGCCTCATTTTCGATCCTAATTATTTTTATCAAGTTTTTTATGCCTATTGCTCTTTTTTCATATCTGGGTATATCATACTTTTTATACCAGTAGAATTGTTCTTTTGTTAGTTCATAACCAGATTCTATAAAACCCTTCAATCGATATCTAATTGTTAATATCTTTGAGTCTTCCCCGAAAATTGCAATTCCCATCTCTCTATTCTTGTTAAGTCCACTATAGGTAATATTTGCAGAACCTAAAACTGCTGCTTGAGTACCCAACAATATAACTTTTGCATGTAAATTATTGACAATAAATACTTTTATCTTCCACTTACCATATATGGTTTTTGAAAATATGTAGTCTAATGCTTTAATTTCTGAGGACCCTAGAATGAAATCCAGTGGTTCATATTTTGTAATTACAAAAAGATTTATGGTTGTTTTTTCTTTGAGTATATCCAAAATACGCTTAATAACTATAAAACTTAGATAAGGAGAGCAGATATAGACTTCATTTACCCCTTTATAATTATTTTCAATTATACTTACAATTTCGTTACCAAGTACTATTTTATGTTTCATTTTTACCTCCCATTCCATTTTTAAAAATCTATTCTTTTTTTATTTACAAATACTCATGACCTTTTAAAAAGAAAGAATCTCTTTTTTTCCTAACCGTTGAATGAGTATATAATTTCAGACCATATTCTCATTTGCATAAATTTTAATATCTTTAACCCAAGTGAACCTCCATTAACCAATCTTCCCTATCAACATTTTAAAAAATAGTTCCAGTTTCATTTTAATTTGTTTCGATTCACTTGGGTTTCGCTTTAATTTAGAAGCTTTCTCCTACTCCTTTGCCTTCCTCTTCTTCTTTCCTTTTCTTTTCTAACTCATATGCATTACATGATCTGAGATATTTATCCCACCCCTTATTATCCACATACAACAATTCAGGATCACCTGACGTCCAAAGATCATTATGAACTAATAAGAACACTTTAGAATATTTGGTTTTCCATATTCCGATATATGCTGGTTCATATGAAGAACTTGCTTTCAGAACGGCACTTTGGTACTTTACTTGAAAAACCTTAGGTTCTATTTTTACTGTTTTTGTAATTGTAGTTTTCATTCCTTTGAACACATTTTCATAGCTCCCCGCTGGAGCCTTAAGGACTTTTTTTACTAAAAAGAGAACATAACCACTATCAACTTCAAACTCTTTGAAAAAATATATGTTAATCCATTTTATATTTGCCCAAGCTTCATAGGTCACGCTATATTTCTTTACTAATTTACTGTTCAAATAGCTCCCCATCCCCCACCAAGAGTAAATTCCACCCGCAAAATACTCAAGAAGTCCCTCATATTCTCCAATTGTATCAATGCTGACATCATCTTCACCTGTTACTATTGCTCCTTGTAGCAATGTTAAAACTTCATCGATGGATTTCCCAAAAGGTATCTGCCCATAATTAAACATGATAGGCTCTTGTACTGTTTGATCTTGTGCGTTTACTGCGATTGCAAAACTGAAAAGAACCAAACTGATTATTATTAGCTTTTTCATCTTATATCCTCCTACTTTATTTAATTTTTACAATTTATGTAACTAATGGACTATTAGCGATATTATAAACTCTCCTTAAGCCATTTGTCAATTCTTTCTCTATTAGCATAATTATTGTATTCGCTTATAGAGGTATGCAATGAATAAAATCCAAGAATTACTGTTAGTTAATATGAAAAGGGTAAGGCAGAGACTAGGATACTCTCAAATGAAACTGGCAGAAATATGTAATTTATCTACCAGTTTCATTGCTGAAATTGAAACTGGAAAGAAGTTTCCCTCTTCTTCCACATTATTAAAAATTTCTGAAGCTCTGGGTCTAAAGCCATATCAACTCTTCATGGAAAAAGAAGAAGGTGTAACATTTGAGAAACATAAAATGCTCACTTCACTTTCTAAAGAATTAAAAGATAATATCAACCAAAACTTAGAAAATATCATAAAGAAATATCTAAGTCAGGATTTCACTAAGAAGTAAATCCTCAGACTTGTTATTAGTTTTCTATCAATAAGTATGTTTTCATTCCAATAAGATACCTCCTGTTTATTTTTTATTAGAACCATCGAAAGAGAAAAATTCCACAGAACAACAACCAGTTCTGAACTACAAACCAGATTTAAGCCTTTAATAATTTCCACTGTTTCGGTTCAAGATCGATCACCATCTGTCTGTATCGATTCACCGAGAATCGAACAAAATTGAATGTTGAGTTAAGCTGGAATTTGTATTATGTTTATTTCCACTTCTGAACGTTTCTACTTTTTAAAATCAAGACCTTATCCATGATAACAATCCCAGTGACTTTTAGTCGGACTCTAATTGTTTAAAAACGGAGGACCCTCGATAGAGAGCCCTCCATTTGACTACACTTTAAACTGCTCCGCAATCAGCTCGTTCATGCGGTGTTTCGCCAACACAGTCTTTGTCATGTGGGTTGCAACCCCGGTCATGATACAGTAGAGAAGATAGGCACTGAACTGCTGCTTGACCTTGAACGCTACCGGTTCATCCTTCCCTGTCTCTTCGTTCTTCTCGTACTCAACGTCCACGAATGGGAACATCCGAGCAAGCATCTCCTTCTTGTACTTTTTCGCAAGTGCTTCAAAGTACAGCAGCTTTTCGAAGTAGTCTTCGCCAGACTCATGGTTCAGCCTTTCGAAGTTCCCCTTCAGTCCATCGACTGTTTTGAGAATCCCATTGATCAGAGGCTCACGGAGTTCCTCGAACTCCTTCTTAACGTCCTCTTTCCCGAAATGGATGATGTTCACTCTCTTAATCCTCACCCCCACAACCATACCGTTGCTGCAAACCACTCGGTAGCCACCATAGTCGATATCACATCGAGAGGTCTTATCGTAGGAGTTCCGAACAATAAGAGTCGGAACGAAGAGGTCTTTCTTCGCCGTCCCATCCAGTGCGGTGTTATTCCCACGCCCATCTCCGGCAGCATTGAACTTGTATTCCGGTAGATGGATATGATGGAACATCTTCGCACCGTTACTCGCCATCTCAGACCTCTGAACCTTGTACTTGATCCCATAATCACGAAGTGCATGATGTACGAAATCAATTACCTGCCGATGAGTTATGAGCTTGTAGTCCCGTGAGACCACCGACAATTGAGACCCATCATCCCTCCGATACAGAGCATCATACCTTGTATCGATCCCATCCTTTCGATACAGTCTCTCCCGCTTCACTGAGAAGAAAGGGGACATTCTCCTTGCTCCATGATTCGGACTGTGCGCTGCATTCACCAACTCTCGTTTCATCGCTACCATCTTTCTTACCCCCTTTTCTGAATTTTTTATTCTATCTCAACGTACTCTGAGATAATTACCAATGCTTCTTCATAGCTTTTTGCCTGTGAAGTTATTGTTCTACACATGTCTTTAGCTTTCTCAGGCTGACCGGCATTTTTCAGTGCTCTACTTGCTATTCCCATCAAGTTAAAAATGTTTCCGTTTTCTCCAACTAATTTGCATTTAGGTTTTTCCATACACTTACTCCTTTCCTGTTTAGTATTCCTCTGGAAATAAAATTGTCGTCACGCTTCTATCTGCCTCTGTTATAATCCATATTTTTATCTTGTCTTTATATTTGTAAGAGCACAAGCTCTCCCGCCTCCTTCAGTCTGTCTTCGACATAAGGGATTTCTTCTCATCGTCTTATATAATT
>SDBT01013909.1_pt1 | contig 12870 bp, 14 predicted proteins | sample 2277101 | NCBI WGS metagenome assembly SDBT01 (sample SAMN10404973, study PRJNA504765) | marine sediment metagenome | isolation source: marine sediment core GS10_PC15, 103 cmbsf | place: Arctic Ocean: Southern Knipovich Ridge | collected 2010 | reverse complement strand
CGGTTCAAATCCGCCCACCCCGACCAGGCGAGCTAACATAATAGCAAGCGGGAGTAACTCAGTTGGTAGAGTCCCTGCCTTCCAAGCAGGTTGTCGCGAGTTCGAGTCTCGTCTCCCGCTCCAAGGGCTCGTAGCTCAGTGGCAGAGCGGTCGGCTCATAACCGATTGGTCGCAGGTTCGAACCCTGCCGAGCCCACTTCTTCACCTGAAAAATTTTAGAGAGTCGCCAGTCCTCCCGAAATTAACCAATCATTCGTCGCTATGTTCAACAATAGAAAATCTACTACAATTACCTGTGATACAGCCGCCCTTAAGACAATTCTTAAGTGCTGCAGATAGAAACTTAACATAACATTGGAAACAATTCCAAAGCTAATTAGCTACGATTTGTTTCCCCAAAAATAAGTGGATAAATTCATAGCTGATTAAATAGGAATTGTTTCTGAAAATAAAAAGGTGGGGTTCCCAAATGATCGACAAAGTAGCACCGCTGGAGCGCCGTAGTTTGCTGTAGGCTACTGGTACCTCACTGAAGAACCAGAGGCTCCTTGGTAGAGTAGTGTTTCAACTTGTCCTCGTCGATTTCTATCCCCAGCCCTGGCTTGGTGGGCACGACCAAATCCCCGTTATCGTACTGGAATGGCTCAACAACTATATCATCCTGGTAGAACCTACCGGCAACCTCAGTTTGTTCTTTGCCTTTAACTGTGGTTACTGGAATAACACACGGCAGCGAAATTACGGAACTGCTGGCGGCGAGATGGAGATTGGCGGCATTCCCCACACCAAACTCAGCGGACCCGTTCACATTACAAAGCAGCCCTCCAGCCTCGGCAACCGTCGCTACTTTCTTGCCCCCAATGAGACCGCCAGCTTTGGCGACGTAGATGGAAACATAGTCCACAGCTTCAGCCCGCACCAGGCTCATGGTGTCAAAATGGGTCCAGACGCTTTCATCAGCCATGATTGGCACGGTAACTTGGGATCGGACACTAGCAAGATTCCGTATCCCCGCAACAGGCTGTTCCACACACTGGACATTGCAGTCCTCTATTTTGTTTATCACTCTCACTGCTTCAGCAACTGAGCGGTAAGCCTGATTCCCGTCCAGCACGAAGTCCACCCTACCTTGGTAAACAGACTCAAGTTTTCGTATCAGCTCAATATCCCGCGCTGGGTCCAACCCACCCTTGATTTTTATCGTCCGAATCCCTTCACCGACAGCTCGCTCAGCTTCTTCCAAAGCAGACCTAACATCCATCAGGCCCAGACTATGGGCCAGTGGAATCTTGGTTCGAACCATCCCCCCGAGAAGATTGTAGACCGGTTGCCCCAGCGCCTTACCAATTACGTCGAGCAAGGCAATTTCAAGCGCCGCTTTGGCATACCAATGGCCTTTTATAGCCCTGTTCATTTGGCTCATGAGCGCTTCTAGCGCAAGCGGTGACTTGTCCTTCAGTACTGGAAACAAGTAGTCAGCTGTTACTGGAAAGACTGTCCCCGATGACTCACCGTAGTACCGTCCAAAATCGCCACCCCACTCCGGCAACACGGTAGCCTCCCCGTAGCCGATATGCCCGTCGTCTGTAGTTATGCGGACGATAACGTAACCCTGTCCAATCTGCGTGATGCTGGTTGCCCAACTATGCGGTCTTCTTCTTGGAAGGACTACTTCAAATAACTCGACTTTCTTCACCAACATTATAATATCTCCTCTCGACTCTGCTGAATTAAATTATACGTAGCACACAACCTAGCGTCGTGCGCCTAGCAACTGTAGCTCAGCAAAATCCTCAAATGATGACAGGAGTTTCCGTCCCTCATCAGTGACCAAGACGGTATCCTCTATGTGATAGCCACAGTCCGTAAAAAAGACAAACGGTTCGATGCATAGCACCATCCCCGGCTCCAAAACGGAATTATGAAACCTGCTTACAAATGGGAGCTCATGTACATCCAGGCCCAGACCGTGACCGACAAAGTCACTGACAGGCAAGCCTAATCGATTAAACGCCTGCTCATAGGCTTCATAGATTTGGCGGGTTTCTCTACCCGGTGAAATAAGGTCAAGTAGCCGTCTGTGCACTGCTACCAGATTCTGCCACATCGCAGACTGGTCGGGAGTAATTGTTTTCGCCACAGTAGTCCGGGCAATATCCGAGTGGTAACCGTGCATAGAGGCCAGGATATCTATCCGCACGACATCATCCTGGGCTAGCCGCTTCTCCGTAGGCGGAGCATTCGGGAAAGCACTTCTATCCCCAAAGCCAACACACAGGATAGCCAAGCTATCAGCTCCACCCCGGAACATCGACCGCATGATTTCCGCTCCCAGTTCCATTTCTGTCATTCCTATCGTAGCTATCTCTCGAATCTCCCCGTGGACTGTGCTGGCTAATTGAGCCATCTTTGTCAACAACTCTATTTCCCACGGCTCCTTGGTCGCCCTCAGTTGCTCGAAAAGAGTAGTGCTGTCTTCCCATTGCACCTTCCCCAGGTGCTCTTTAAGAGACAGAAAGTCATGAGCACTGATGTGATGCTGCTCGATTCCAACCTTCAATAAGCCCAGGTCAGAAATAAGGGCAGCTAGCTTATCTGTTGCCGATTCCTTAAATTCACGATACGCTACCACCTCAGCGACTTTCGCATATCTCTTTGCGGTACTCTCTTCCATATTCGCCACGATGAGATATGAATTCTTTTTAGTCACCAGGGTAAATGCTAATCGTCTAGGCACAATCCCGTGGGAGGGTATCTTGAACTGTGTAGTATAGGTTACATTTTGAGGTGATACCGCAATCATTGCATCTAAACCCACTTTGCTCAGAAGAGCTTGCTGCCTTGATACTGACATTTAGACCGTACCTCCAATCTGATTTTTAGGCAACATAAGGTTTTGTAAGGCCCTAGCGGATGCGGTTAGTGGGGGGCTACCCCGCATCCCAGGCTGTCTATTCCCCATTTCTAGCACGCTGAAGCACAGCTTCGAGTGAAACCATCTCTTTTTCGAATCCCATTTTCTGCATAGTCAGACCTTCCTGTCGGTAGTCTACTCCATTCACTCTTGATGCCAGCACGATTAAAGTATCTGTTACCGGCATTTCCACACCCGCTAACTCGCCAAACTCTTTCATTGGCACCAAACCGAAAGGCACATCTTCATTAAGGTATCTGTTCTTTAAAGAAGCCGGCGCTTTTATCCATCGGTCTGCCTCGCTGTTTCTCATGGCATTATATATCGAACCAGACAGGAAAGCTTCTTTCGTAGTATAGCCTGCCTGGTAGAAACGTTCCAAGCAGCTTACCTTGGGCAGACCGATGGTGTCAAGCAGATTCAATCTTTCCCGGTCAATGTCCTCTATGATTTGAGCCACTGCCAGAGTAATCCCCTCAAAATAGTAATAAAAATCTCCACCGGTAAATTCAATCCAACCCGCATTCAGCAACATGCCTGGTGGATGTAGTACGGCATTCAGATTCGATAAAGATGTCTCTATGACATTAGGGCTTTTGATTAGTTTGGGATAGAGTCCGAGCAAAAGTGCCTTGACTTTCTCAGCTTGGCTAGAGGGGTATACCCCAAACAGTACCTGGCTAGCAATATTGTAAATAGCTATGTCCCGCTCTGGCGTCAGGCGACAAATATAGGTAAGAGTATTTGATTCTGCGATAGGAGGTAGCGCCTTAGCGCCCTCCTGTTTCAGTACTGTAGCGAAATGAAAAGCGCCGCCGGTGGAACCGGGGTTCAGAAATACTACCTGGTTTGGATTAATCATGGTAGCCAGTCGAGATGCATAATACTCATGCCCCAGGGCAGGAATACACAGCATAATGACATCTGCGCCGCTTATTGCGTCCTCAAGGCTGCTTGCTATATTCAATTCCACAAAGGATTCCGGTAAAAAGACACCCTTAACAGCAACTCCTCTCACTGTCCTGAACCGTTCCAACCTTGCCGGCGTGCGATTGTATAACCTTACATCGTGCTTTTCGAGGGTAAGATGTGCGGCTGCCGCAATAGCACCGTTGCCACCCCCCAATACCGCCACTACTGTCATAACACTACTCCTCTCAGCTACAGGTAAATCTTGTGGCCTTTCCCTTTCTTTACTGCTCTGTTATAAGCCACGTTGGCCAGTATGACATCATGAGCACCCATTCCCATATGGGTATAGACTATGCGCTCCTGGTCATTTTCACGGCCAGGCTTGGCGCCGGTCACTATCTCTCCCATATCGGCATAGACATTATCCCGAGAAATCTCTTTAGCGATAGGAGCAGCATGTCCCTCGATGATTAAATGATTATCAAGCTCATGGGCTTCTAAAACCCACTTATCGGCTGTTACACTCAACATTGGGTCAAGGTCTCTAAAGGCGGTCACACCGGCTACGAAGCAGCCCTTCTCCACCCACGACTCTAAAACCACTAGCTCGGACGCAGAGGTAGCCGTCAGGATAATATCGGCCCCGGCAACTGCCTCTTTGGCTGAAGTAGCGGGCACTATCCTTATTGGAAATTCCTTATTCATCTCCTCTAGAAAAGTGGACACAGGCTCTTGTTTGAGGTCAAATATTTTTACCAGCTCCAGGGGGAAGTTGTTCAGTAACGATTGAAGGCCAGTACGACCTTCAGCACCGCAACCAATAATAGCTAACGTCTTGGAGTCTTTCCTGGCTAAGTATTTTGCGGCAACGACTACATGACCACCGGCAGTTCTCATATTCGTAATTGAAGTACCGTCCATAATGGCATAGGGTAGGGCATTTTCAGGGCTGGTCAGGACTATCAGACTGCCCCATAGCATCGGTAAGCTGTCGCCCTGATCTCTCTGGCGATACACATCAGCTTGCTTCAGCCCGTAGAGGTTCAGGGACTTTAGGTAAGTTGTGGCCGTAGCAATCATATTCGGTCCCTTTATCGGCAGGACGGTATGGATATTGTACCAGATGGCCCTCGGCAAGTGCCTTGAAAGCTTGCTCAGCGGCAGCTACAGCGTCTCTAACACTGATAAGGCTCTCGACCTCTGCCTTGCTTAGAAACAAAATCTCAACCTTTCGGTGAAACATAAAAAGCTCCCTCTTTACTTAACCAAAGATTTATTTATCAGATCATATAAACAGTGACTCTCAATGTCAACTGACAGGCCGAATATATCCGATAAGAGACAGCTTCGGCAGGTAAATACTACTTAACATAATGCACAAACTATATTTTAAGACGGACAACCTTTAGCATCAGCCCTTCTATTCTGACGATTTCTACATCCTCGTCAACTTCTATATTGACACCATCGACCGATTTAGCCTTCCATCGCTCACCATTAACCCTGACAGCGCCAACTGGTGTTAGTGGCACGATAACAGTACCCTGTAGACCTATCATTCCTTCCCAGCCGGTAACCTGCTTTTTGTGAAAACTGGGTATCACCGCAATATGTACCATCAAGACAAGAGCGCCAACTATTAGCACGATAAAAATCGTAGTCAGCAAAGGAATTTGTACACGGAAAAAACGCAGTACCAGTATTACTATGGTCAAAACGACTGCTTCGTCCAGCAGTAGCACTAGAACCTTGAGCCAGTCCCTGATAGTTCTCTTCATAAGCTAGGGAATAATCTCCAGAAGTCGTCTCTAATTATAATCTATTTTCTCTAAGTAAATATTTTACTATACCTGGCCAATTTAAAGTTTATGCAGCAGTAGGGAAGTAGCTGTGCAAAATAAAGCTAAAAAACTATTTACCCGACATAACATATATAGTGCGACGCCCAGATAACGGGGGTTTACATAAAACAGCGTTTTGGCTTGACATAAGCTAGAGAGCGATACCTGGGGGTGTATTAGGCAAAATACTAAATCTGTATCAATCCGAGTTTCCGGTTATGATTGAGCAACCTTCTTTGATAATCTAAGCTGCTAGTGTATTTACTTCAGTTCTATGTTTATCTGTCAAGTTGAATTTGTCTTCGCTGGGTTCTTTTTTATAATCTTCAATGTATTGTATCTGCAAGTTTAACGGCTCTCTAGTTTCTTCAATTATTCCACAGCAACATAATGTCTCTCCCTACACCACCTGCCGTAATATCCTCTGCCCACTCGATAATTTTATTCAATATTCTTTCTTTTTTGCTCATGTTTTCGGAACATATAATTCTGCTAAATAGCCCAGAAAGTTGCAATTGCAAATAGCATGGTAGTAAGGGCAGGTATTCCTACCCAGTTATCGTCTTTAGCTAATAGTATGATTACCCAAACGTATGGACCGCCTGCTATTAGTGAAGCTCCGTATTTTAGAAGTTCTAAGAGTTATTTTTAGAAATCTGATCATACTGTTATTATACCACAGTTTTATCTTGGAAACTTTATGTAAACTTACCGCCTGCTGTCTTGCCGTAACCCTCTTTAACCAAAAATATTTTCTGCAAATGTTGATTGACGGCATCATCTGTTGTAAAGTATCTGTAATGACCAGTGAGTTAAGAAAGGTCGATAAGAAGTTAGCCCTGTTCACCAACGACGAGCGGGTCTATCATTGTTTTTACAAGTGGCATAATACCCTGTATAAAGTGCCCTACATCCAGAGGGGCAAGATGGTGGGCGTGGACCTCTATTTCGACAAGCAGGTAGGGAGCACTGTCAGGCAGGTAATCAAGGGGCAGTTGCTGCTGGATGTATAGCAGCTTAATTACGGCTTTCTATCCCCAGAGGTATAAACAAATCCCATTCAGAAGAAATTTTAGGGGTCAAGATTTTGATTACAGCGCGTCATTTCTATCGGGGTGTTCTGGTCAGACCGGCTGAGCAATTTTAGCAAGGGTTTGGCTGATTAGTTCTAAAAGTTGGCTTAGTCCCCACCTTTTTGTTGATGAGACGAGCACCATATTTTCATTGGTAACACCGGACTCCTTGGAGAGATGACTCAGGGCTGATTCCTCGTCCCAGTGCTTACCTCTATCCAGTAGCAGGTCAATTTTATTCAGTGCTGTAATCCGGGGCTTATCCCTGAGGTTGAGGTCGATAAGAATACCCTCTACTGTATGACAATGCTCTGTAGCATTAGGAGAAGTTAAATCAACCACATGTAGGAGCATAGCGGCTTCACTCAACTCCTCGAGGGTTGCCCGGAATGCGGTGATAATCGTCGTTGGTAATTTTCTGATAAAGCCAACAGTATCGGTCATCAAGACCACACTTTTATCAGGCAGGGATAAGCGCCGGGTCGTTGGGTCTAAGGTAGCAAAGAGTTTATCTTCTACAAAAACATCGGCACGACTGAGCGCATTTAGCAAGGTGCTTTTACCGGCATTAGTATAGCCAACCAGAGCTATTATCGGGATATCGCTTTCCCGGCGTTGCTGTCGGTATAAGGCGCGGTGTTTCCTCATCTCTTCAATTTTCGCTTTTAAGCGGTGTATTTTCTGACGAATGAGACGTCTGTCTGTCTCAAGTTGTGATTCACCGGGACCTCTGGTGCCAATGCCACCGCCGAGCCTTTCTAAGTGGCTCCACTGCCCGGCAAGGCGAGGAAAAAGATATTGATGCTGAGCCAGTTCTACCTGCAACTGGCCTTCACGGGTTCGGGCACGCTTGGCAAAAATATCCAAAATCAGAGCAGCGCGGTCAATTATCTTTACCTGAAGGACTTCTTCTAGGTTTCTTTGTTGTAATGGTGAAAGCTCATCATCGAAAAGTACGACATCATAGTGGCTGCTATCTTTTAGTGCCCGGAGCTCGTCCAGCTTACCTTTGCCAAGATAATGTGTTTTCGAGGGTGTGGGCAGTCGCTGGATAAGTTTCCCCACCACAGTAACTCCAGCTGTACCGGCTAATTGGGCCAGTTCCTCTATAGAGACCTCTGCCGGCCACCTATTCGTGTTCTCTCTAGTGGCTACCGCTACTAAGAATGCCCGTTCCAGAGATGTTCGAGTGGTAATAGTGCCTTTAGTAATAATATTCCTCCTTTTGTTTTAGGAAACAATTCCTATGTAATCAGCTATGAAATTATCTACTTATTTTTGGGGAAACGAATCGTATCTATCTCAGGAATTGTTTCCAATGTTATGTCAAGTTATCTCTTTGTTTTTGACATGACTCTAGTATTACGCCAGCCTGATAGTCGTGACAAACCTTTCACCAGGCTCGCATCCGGGATGGTTAAAGACAGTCTTATATAGTTTTCGCCCTGCTTGCCATAGCCTGTCCCCGGGGTAACCACTATCCCATACTTGTCCAGTATATCGCTGGCAAACTCAACAGAGTTATAACCTTCAGGAACCTTAGCCCAGACATAGAGCGATGCCTTGGCCGGCCTGGCTTCGAGTCCGATACTGTTTAGCGTTTCAACAAGCAGGTCACGGCGTCTCTGGTAGATGGCATTGTGCTCCGGAATGCAACCCTGGGGGCCGGTCAGAGCCTCGATGGCAGCATACTGAATTGCCTGCGGGATTCCCGAATCCCAGTTCGATTTAATCGTCTTCAGGGCAGTTATCATTTCAACATTGCCGACCGCCATTCCTATCCGCCACCCGGTCATATTATAGCTTTTGGACAGAGAGTGAAACTCCATGCCTACTTCTTTAGCTCCTTCGGCTTGCAGAAAGCTAACCGGCTGATAGCCATCGAAGGCAACCTCGGAATACGGCGCGTCATGGCAGACTGCCAGGTTATGCTGCCGAGCAAATTGAACTGACCGGTTGAAAAAGTCGAGGTCAGCTACAGCACCGGTGGGGTTATGGGGATAGTTGAGCCACAAAAGTTTAGCCTTTTGCAGAACATCGAAGGGAATAGCCTTCAAATCAGGGAGAAAACCATTCCGCTCAGTGAGCGGCAGATAGTAGGGTCTGCCACCGGCGAGGATAGTGCCTGTGGCGTAAGGAGGGTAGCCCGGGTCGGGTATCAGAGCGATATCTCCGGGGTCGATAAAGCACAGAGCAATATGGTGAATGCCTTCCTTGGAGCCAATAAGCGGTAACACCTCTCTATCGGCATCAAGGGAAACGCCAAAACGGCTTTGATACCATCCGGCGATAGTCCGGCGTAACTCAGGTAGGCTATCCGTGTCGGGGTAGTGATGGTTAGCCGGGTCCTGTGCCGCCTGGCACAGCCGCTTAATTATGTGGGGCGGCGTCGGCATATCGGGGTCGCCGATGGCAAAGCTAATCACGTCTTCACCCTTAGCTTTTTTCTCGGCAATCTTTTTGCCAATGGCGGCGAAAAGATAGGGTGGTAAATTTTCCAGTCGTTTTGCCAATTTCATTTCAGTTATACCTCATCTGGAGATTGTTTATTAACCTCATCCCTTTATTTTTAGTAATCCTATTCACTTTAGAGATTACTTACCAACCGCTCACCCTTTATCACTCTCCCCTTCATAAAGGGTAAGGGAAGGAGCTATGATATGAACATCTTCTTATCATGGCTTTGATATCTATTCTATCACGAAATAGCACAACCCGCACCTGTAGCTTGTCAAGCAGTTCACGCTTGGTAGCAGAGAAATGTAAGGACCCACTAATATTCTTATCCTCAATGCCGATTACCTGTAAACTTTACCTATTCTTTTCTGCTTACCCATGCGTTGAGTTATTTTAACATTGATATTGAATTATTTCCCTTTTCCATGTTTAAGTTCACGTTGTGAAGCGAAGCACTTTAGATTTATAATTAATCAACCTATAATTTAGTATATGGGGGATTAAATCATGTCCATATCAGTACAGGACATAAAATTACTATGGGGAAGAGCGGCTGAAAGATGCTCATTCCTCGAATGTGGAACTAGATTGACCCAGGATAAAACATTCGCTTCTGGTAGCTTCCCTTTGGGAGAGCAAGCACATATTGTTGGAGCGACTAAAACCGCTCCCAGAGGGAAGAGCAATCTAACCAAGAAAGAAAGAGATTCCTATTATAATCTCATTCTGCTCTGTCCCAATCATCACGCATTAATTGATAAGAATCCTGATGATTACACAATTGAAAAGTTACATCTCTTCAAAGACCAACACGAATACTGGGTAGAGCATACACTCTCGGAATCAAAAGACTCTCTTGAGACTGCGCAATCTTTGATTTATGCGGATTTAATAGATGCTACCGTAGAAGCTTGTCAGCTCAATAGCTGGGATAAGTGGGCGTATCGGGCTGCATCAACAAATATGAATTGGGATGAAGATGCGCATAATAGATTATTTGAATTTTACAGTGCCATATGGCCGAAGACTCTGCCTGAGTTGGAATGTGCGCTCAAGAAATTGACTTATGAAATTTATGAAGCTATCCAGACGTTTGTTGAACACTGTAAACCTAGCAAAGCTAAAGACGGAATACTAGTTGAAGAACGGTTTTATAAATCCAGAGGTTAGATAGAAGATAATGATGAGTATCAGCAACTTTTTAAAGAATATGACGCTTAGCAGAATAAGTGCAAAGACCATGTGATAGAAGCCACGAAAGCGGCTAATTGGCTGGCTGATGTAGTTCGCCGTGATATTAACCCGCTATTTTTTGCTACTAAGGGTAAGTTCTTTGTTATTATGGGCCCTTATAACGGTTTAGAGTTCAGAAGTTTTTTCTTTGAATACACTGAACCGCAAAAGAGTAAAATATTACGTTCCTGCGAAAGAGGATGGAACATTGGTAAAAAATTCACATAAGAAATGCTAATTTACTCTTAGTAGTATTATACGCATGAAAGGGCAAACATCCCGAAGGCCACACTTGGGTATGGTGTGAGTAGTGTTATAATTAATATAATGACCGCAAGAAAATCAAAAACATGAACCGAAAGCAACTGTATTCCAGCAAGCAAATATGGTTATTCAGGGTTCTACTTGCATTCGGTAGCATCGTAATAACTATTGCTTTAATACTTTCTTTAATTCCTCGTAGTTAGCAATATTTACATCAACGGTATCTATTGTTATTATATAGAAAAGGCAACTGGTATCAAATATTTGTACGCATGAGTGGACAAAAATCCCCATGTTCGTGCAGTGGTGATAAATTTGAATTCAGATAATCTTTTAGGACAGGCCGTAAAATTAATTGACCTGGTAAGCTATCATGAAGGTTCTATCGTCAGCAGGACAATAATTAATAAGACAACAGGAACCTTCACGCTATTTGCTTTCGCTGAAGGACAAGGATTGAGCGAACACACGGCACCATTCGATGCCCTGGTCTATCTTCTCGATGGTGAAGCTGAGGTTACTATCTCCGGTAAAGCTCTTCACCTCAAAGAAGGGGATATGGTTATAATGCCAGCCAACGAACCTCATGCATTGAGAGCAATAAAGAAGTTTAAAATGATGCTGGTAATGATAAAGTCTTGAAGAAAATGGGTGGCTTTAATCACTGTTTCTTATTATGGTTGAACAGACATCCCGATGTCACCGCTTTAAATTCCACCTCTTACGTAAAAATACTAAAGATTGACAAGCTTCTAGCGACATCCTAAATTTATTCTGGTAATATTGATTTATCTTCAAAGGAGAAAACATCATGCCAAGGGTAGTCCATTTTGAAATACCTGCTGAGGGTCCAGACCGAGCCGTTAAGTTTTATTCCGAGGTAGTCAACTGGAAAATAGAAAAGTAGGCAGGACCTGTAGATTATTGACTCGCGACAACCGGCAGCGACAATGAGCCAGGAATCAATGGCGCTATAATGAAAAGACAGAATCCACAGGCAGCTGTCACCAACACGATAGAAATACCTTCAGTAGATGATTTCTTAAATAAAATCATAGCCAAAGGGGGGTAAAATTATTACTCCAAAGATGCCTGTGCCTAGAGTTGGTTACGCAGCTTATTTTGCAGATACTGAGGGAAATGTTTTCGGTTTGATGCAACCCGATACATCGGCACATTAAGTAAGGCGAACTTATGAAAACAAAAACCATTCGACAATCCGTGACTTTTAATACAACTGCTCATGAAGTCTACGAAGCTATCATGGATTCGCGCAAGCATTCGGACTTAACGGGCTCTCAAGTTAGCATGAGTCGCAAAGTTGGTGGCAAATTTAGCGTCTATGGTGGAGATATTGAAGGGGTGATTCTGGAACTGATACTAGACCAAAAGATTGTTCAGTCATGGCGGTACAGTGATTGGCCGGAGGGCCATTACTCTAAAGCTACCTTTTTACTAAATGAAGTTGGCAATGTTACTCATTTAACTTTCACGCAGACTGAGGTTCCAGAAGAGTTTTATGATGACATTTATCAAGGTTGGCACGATTACTACTGGATACCGATGAAAGAGATGCTCGAAAGATAAAGGGAGGAGGACTTATCTTGGCCTGGAAAAAAGCTAATAAAGAGCTGATCAGCTTGCTTGAAAGTGAGATGTTGAAGTACAAATGCGATCGAAAGATGATGTTTGGAGCACCAACCTTTTTTATCAATAATAATATGTTTGCAGGTGTTCATGAGGATACTGTGATTATCCGCTTATGTGAAGGTGATAGAAAAGATATTTTTCCCCTCTATAGTGATGTTTCACCTTTTGTGCCTATGGAAGGGCGTGTGATGAAAGAATATGCAGCGTTACCAGAGAGCCTATGCAGTAAAGCTGAGATATTCAAGGAGTGGTTGAATCGGTCGTATCAATATGCTGCCTCATTGCCGCCCAAGGAAAAGAAACATAAACGCAAATAGGGGGGCTGGATTCTCTTAAAGGAGAACCCATGTCAGACAAATCAGTTGCCCAAAAGCTTCTTATTAAGGAAAATTATAAAGTACTGTTAGTGAACGAACCGAAGGATTATAGAGCAATACTCGGTGAATTACCACTCAATGTGACTATCCTAACCGAACTGGGCGGATTGGTTGATATGGTGCAAGTCTTTCTTACTTCAAAAATGGAA
>SDBT01013908.1_pt1 | contig 12870 bp, 18 predicted proteins | sample 2277101 | NCBI WGS metagenome assembly SDBT01 (sample SAMN10404973, study PRJNA504765) | marine sediment metagenome | isolation source: marine sediment core GS10_PC15, 103 cmbsf | place: Arctic Ocean: Southern Knipovich Ridge | collected 2010 | reverse complement strand
CCAAATCCAATGCCTAAATCAAGCACCTTTACGTTTTCTAGGTTCTTTGGTATAATATGGTTCAGTACAAACTGAACTTCCGTCATTACTCCACAACTCATTTTTTGTTTTCTCCTTTTATTCCTGTTGTAACTGATCCAAGCAAGAACATAGTCCCTAGCCTGGGAAGCCACCAAAACGAAGCCGCTGTATAAAAACGGTCAATCATTTTCGTTGGGTCTAAAATATATACAACTGATACCGCGACATAACCCAATATCGCATATAGCATGGTTTTGTTAACCTTGATCTCTCTTTCCTTCAACAACCATGCACAAAATACGCCAGAAAGAATCTGTGTGTTTATCAACCAAGGATAACGAAAACTATAAAACATTGACGCTGGATGCCAAAACGGAACCTCATAAAGCCACCCTCCGAAATGCGCTGACAAAATGGCGTAACAAGCAGCGAAAACATGATCCCCAGACACACGAACCCCATAACCATAAACGATCAGACAGTATGCAATCCATAGTCGCGCCACGTATGGTTTTGGGAACGAAAACAGCAAAACAAGAGAGGACACAAGAACAAACACCGTTGAAAAAACTTTGCTGTTAACCATTTTTGAGGCAAAAAAGAAACATAGAACAACAGCCGGCACCAGTTGCCGCAAAAGCATATACTCACCTAGTATCGCTAACGTAATATTCCCCTCCTGGCGTGCATATACCCCGTTAGCATATCTGGGCGAAGCATGACAATGCTGTGAACAAACGCTTTTACTACACCCTGTTTCAGTAAAGTGTATTTTGCTTGTCCTCGATTATAGTTGTTGATCGGTTCCTCATTTGGCCTTAGATGCCAGCTTTTAGTTAAAACATGGTTTGTACGGTATTTTTCTCTTATAGCCATGTGAAGATGCGTATCCTCTGCTCTAGGAATAGTTTTCAGATCTTCAATATCCTCGGTTTTCTCCCAGGCATCTTTACTTAATGAAAGCAGCCCAGCGAATCCATGAACAGGAGTAAATTGACTTATAAGACGGCCTAGAAAGTTCTGTATGTTGTATGGATAATCCACGTACCCGAAACTGATTAAACCATATTTCCCGATCTGTTTTACATGTTCCTTGATCTTGGGGTCCAATAATAGATCTGCGCTGGAGTTTACGATAACATCATTGGATGATCGACGGTATAAGTCTCGTCTGAGCCCAGCAGCCCGCATCCTGTAACCGTTTGGGGTACCATCATATTTTACGATTTTAAAACCATAGGGACGTAATAGTTTCTCTGAATTGTCTGTGCATCTGTCAAGCCCCACAATTACTTCATCTGCACCTAGTTTCAACACGTTATTGATCCAGGAGGGAATATATTTTTCCTCGTTATGCATGGGGGCTATTATCGTGAACTTCATTTGATCAACCGTCTTTTTTCATCTACACACTTCTGACAACATGATTCATCATCATAGCCGTATATACGATCAATTACTACACCATGTTTATGACACTTGAACGCATAAAACATAAACGACCCACTCCACCCAGGAAGCCGCCGTTTTCCTACCGGTACTTGAAATCCTAGACTTATCATTAATCGTTGCCACCAGTTAAGTTCAGGGATCAAGTTACTTCCTCCCATTCAAGCACGATTAAAATATGCTTTGAGTATCCTGGCTGTTTAACATACGTAACCCGGTAAGTATGATCCTCGTGAAACTGACCTGTCCAGTTCCCAAGGAAAAAAAACTTACCCACACCCCAAGTAAGAATCTGTGTTCCCGATTTCCCCTTTCTGGTGACAGCCTCAAATACCTTGAACTCAACCGTGTACTCTCTGTCCGTAAAATAAACTTGATACAACGCGCTACCGAATACCACCCCAACAAGGAGAAGGCCAAACGTTACCGCTATCTTCTGTTTATCAGTTAACGAACTTATCTTTTATGCCTCCGCTTCCACTCAGCACGGGATCTAAGAATGTCACGACCCAAAACAGCAACCGCAAAAGCAATTATGGCCCACATCAACGATAACGAAATTAAGGTCTTAGTCACCTTACCGTTAACCTCCAAGCCCGGTTAAGCCCATGCCTCCACCGGAAAGTTTTACCTGTTTGACAGGTTTCGGCTTCTCTGATTTCTTCGGTGCCGAATCTGATTGGTCTAACGGCTTTCCGCAACAAATTGAATATTTTGTAGCTGGACACACGGAGCCGCAATGTGGGCAAATCACTGTAATGAGCCATCCCGCATTAAACCCTCCAAATCCTTAGAACCGCATTTTGGGCAACAACGAATAGTTGAGTGTCCACTGTAAGGAAACTCATTACAAGGAGCCTCATGACCACACACCGGGTTCTTACACCTATACTTAGCAGGACTACCCAGCCTCAATACCGGAACACCGTCTTTTTATGGTCCCTGTCATACTCCCCGCCCATCTCAAAGACAACCGCCTTGAGCTTATCAAACTCATCGACAAAAGGAGCCTTATCAATCACATACATTCTGGAAGGTTCATCATGGCGAATCTTGAACTTCTCCCCAGGTAATCCGTTGGCGGTGAGGTACGCTTGAATATTCGGGATAGACAAGTCACCATCCCAAGGGGTAAACTGCTTTTCCTCAACAACCTCAACCACGATCTCCTTACGAGAAGCCGGAGGGTTAAAGTCTGCCCCCTTCTCGACATCCTCAAGGAACTTAATAATCATCGGCTCAGGAATCACAGCACGAAGCGCGTTCCTAGTGGCCTTACTAAGTGCCTTCCGACGAGAAAACGGATCAGGCTTCATGACACCTTTAACAGACATCATATACGGCTGCTCACCAGCCCCAGGTAGCTGAATACCATACTTCTCGTTAAGAGCCACAACCGTAGCAACCCACATCTCAATGGGCTTCTCAATAAACTCAATCCGAATTGATTCCGTCAGAATCTTAATATGACCCAGCTTACCGACAATAAACTTGATACCGTTATAGCTAATCGCGGTTTGACCCTGAACCTTGTAAGTAATCTCTTTCAAGACCTTGCCCTCGTACTCTTTGATCATCTGCTGCTCATCGCGGGCTTCCATCTCAAAGAAAAACTCAGACTTATTCGCAAGCTGCTTACTCAACGTGTAGCCTCCAGAAGAATAGTGTGAAGCTCACCAATCAACGACACCGACCCAAAACGGTACGGATCCACCAAATAAACATCAATCCGATCAAGACACCGCATAATAATTGAAGCGTCCCGGTTCTTATCCTTATGAAGCTGGGCGGCCACCTGCTCAATCTGAGCAAGAGGCAAAGCACCAACCAGTATCCCGAAGTCCCGATCCACAGGACGAATAGTATTCAACATTAGCAATCATCCATCCAAAATGCTTCACCTTTAATAAACGAAGTAGGAAAATACATCTTAGGAGCAGACGGCCCCACAACACCGATCTTCTCATGCATATCTCTTTTACGCTTAACCTCAGCGTCAAGCCGAGCATACCTCTCAGTCATAGACTCAACTTTCAATTTTTTTTCACCTTTAAACATTGGTGGCTGCGCATGTCCAGTTCTCATCCACTCGGACCCTCTGCCTATGCCATCCTTTTTTGTAGAAACGAGGCCACAAGGGGTTCTTCTCTTGGGGGAGAACTTCATTTACTCACAGACCACCTAAGAACACCAAGTAACCATAACATATATAAACATATCCGTATATACGCATATCATGTCAGGTTCAAAGAAGATGGTATTGGCTGCAATACCAAGCGAACTAAAATACAGACTAGACAGAACGGTGCTAGAAGAAAAAACGACGATACAGGCAAAGGTCACGGAGATCCTTGACCGAGAACTACCAAAATACGACGAGTAGGCCATCAACCATGCCCAAGTTCCATGACGAGTTCTTCAAAAAAGGAAGTTCAGAACATGATAATTTGATATATAAGATTCTTCAAAACCCAAAACAAATATTTAAAAAATATGTTGAAACTCGTTCAAAAGATGATACAGAGCTAGTTTGTGTTTGTGACCATTCACAAAAACCAAAGTTTTGTAATTCTATTGGTGACATAGCATGGATGGCTCCCCCCAAATGTGGTAATCTATATAAAAACAATAAAGAAGAAATCAGTGCAATTAACAAGTGTAAACATTTAGATGCTAACAATTTTATTGAAGAAGTTTCTGATTTTGAAAATGATATTAATCCGGTGTATGATATAATAGCCTCACCAAGAATATATAAAAGAAAAATAATACAAATGGATTCAGAAACCGAAAAAATTTGTAAAAGCGGAAACTCATTTATAATAGGGTACGCTGACATTGTGTTCACTTTTGTTTATTCATTTACGATTGATCTGCAAATCAGAGATGGATTTATATGGAAAAACTGGAAAGAAGATGATTGGATAGATTTAACAATAGTTGTTGATGCAAAACCAGAATTAAAATCATGGGGTGGTCCGTTAAGGCAAATAAAAACTTATATGGATTGTCTAAGAGCAGATTATGGGTTCTTGGTTTCTTATGATAGTATACCTGAAGAACACAAAAAAATACTAAAAAAAGAAAGAGTAGGAATTATCACGATTGACAAAGAAGAGACTGATACCGATAAGAAACTTGGTGACTACTTTTAATGATTGATAAGCAGGCATTTAAACGAGGACTAGAGGTTGAAGCACGAAGGATCGATCTTCGTAAGGAGTATCAGAAATATGATGATCTTGAAATCGAGGCTCTTCTTCTAAAGAAAGATTGGGCAACTTATGATTATTCAAGTAATGACTTGTTGAACCTTGGCAAATGGAAACTCGATGGACTCATACTAAGAGCTAGGGAACTTATTTTTTATCATTACGATACTAAGAAGAAGGTAAAGTCTACCTTCAAGCCTAGCTTATTGTCAACCTATTTGCAAATCAAATATCCAATCGTTACAATTCAACCGACTACGGTTAACAAGAATGACCCGGGGGATATGTGGTATTATCACCCAGAAAAGGAAATGTATGTCCCAAACGCTGAGTTGTTCTTCAACGCTGAGATAAAGAAGATATGGGGTGACAACTTTAACACTAGACTTCTTAACGAGACATACGCAAACATCAGATATGAAACCTATATGGACCGCGAAGAATTTGAACTTGAACCAGAATACATCCCGGTTCTTAATGGAATCCTTTGGTTAAATGAACTTGACGGAGAAAGAATAATAGACATCGGAGAAAATACCCCGACACTGTTCGTTACATCAAGGATACCTCATTACTATGATCCTGATGCGACTTGTCCAAGATGGCTTCAATTCCTCGATGAAATATTACCAGGACAACAAAGAGAAATAGATTGGCTACAAGAATATGTCGGATATTGTCTTTACCGAAGATGGGACTTTGATAAGGTTGTTATGCTTCACGGTGATGGAAAGAACGGAAAGAGTACATTCCTTGATGTCATAAGAAACCTACTCGGAAAAGAAAACTGCACCACCATTGGCCTTGCTGATCTATGCAACGGCAGATGGTACACGGCTGAACTTTACAAAAAGATAGCCAACATAGATGCAGACACCGCAAGCAAAGACCTAGAGAAAACAAGCAAATTCAAAACCGTCACCGGAGGCGATACCGTCATGGGAGAACGAAAAGGAAAAAACCCATTCTTCTTTGACAGCTACGCAAAACACTTCATGAGCTGCAACCAGATACCATATTGCTACGATGATACTAACGCTTTTTACCGTCGATGGTTGCCAGTAAAGTTTTTCGTTCAGTTTGACGAAGATGATCCTAATACAGACCCACAAATTTACGAGAAATTAGAGAAAGAGTTTTCAGGAATCCTAAATTGGGCTCTTGAAGGATTATTAACGCTATTGAAAAACAATATGTTCACAGATCAACCAAGTACCGATGAAGTAAAATCAGAGTGGAATAGGCTAAGCAACCCACTGTATGCCTTCGTTTACAGCCATGAAGTAGTAATAGACTACATGGGCCACTACCATTGTGAAGAATTTTACAATTCCTTCCTAGAATACTGCAAGAAAAACAACCTAGTACAGTGGACCAAAGATAAAGTAGGAAAAAGGATGCACAAACACTTTGACTTCATATACAAACAAAGATACCTGGACCCAGAATACTACAACCCAGCCAACCCAGACTTCCGAGTATGGGGATGGTCAGGAATCAGAAAACGAACCCTTGCGGAGAAGCAACTTGAGCTTGATGAATAGGTTTGTCCAAGGTGTCCAACCTTTCCACAAAAAATTCGTACTCTTATACATATATATTATATATTTAAATTATTTTTTTATAAAAAAAGGTTGGACAGGTTGGACGTAATCTTATTTGACAGTTTAACACATCTTTATAACCATACTTATAACAACATTTAAATAGTTTGTAAGTGTGGTTGTAAGTGAACTTATATGAGAATCTTGATGAACCGAGAACGTAAAGGAAAGAAACAGGTTATAGCTCCAAAAGAAATAGAAGTATTCAATGACGCTGGAGAAAAAGTCGCTACTATAACGTTTTATGACGAAGAATTTGTGACATCGGCTATTGTAATAAAAAACCATAATGGCAAGAAAATAGAAACAATCGCCAGAATGAGCGATGATGGTTTTATGCCGCAAATCTTTGATTGTAAATATCTTAATGAAAAGATAGGAGTTTATGCATCAGTAGGTGAACCTTGGAAACATCGTGGACGATATGCCAAGTGACCTCATTGTAAAGGTTGGTTGAAGTTGAGTAACGCTAAGTCTCGGGTTAAGCAACTGTCAAAGGATGGGGTGTCTTTGCATGTGATTATTATGAGTGGGCGGTACCCGGAGCTTGTGAGGGTTGAGGCGTTGCGGGTGCTTCACATGAATGTGCGGGATCTTGGGGTTATCAAGAAAAGTATCCTAAGTTGTAAGGTATCGGAGGACGCGCGTTGAAGTGTGGTTGTGGCGGGGAACTCCACGAAGTAGAACCTGGCGTATGGGTATGTTATAGTTGCTGCTTAGAGACCAAACCAAAGGAGGAAACAGATGAATGAGTGGTGTTTTGGTTCTTGTTATGAGTCTACAGTCGTTGAATCGGCTTCAAAGTAAAGATAAGGGTGAATGTCGGCATTGTGGTCTTGTGTTCAAGATTTATATGAAGTATGTTACTACCAAGAGTGCTGGACCTAAGACTTCACCTTTGTGTATTCCTTGTGCTGAAAAATTGAACGTCATTTAATAACTGGTTCTTGTTATCCGTAGTTATGGGTAGGGTTAGGTGTTCATGGCTCTCCATTCGCGTCCAAGCTCTTTCATGGCCTCGGTTGCGCTTCCCATTGTTTTAATTCTGGCAGATAGGTTTGCTTTTACGTATCTTGTCCAGGGTGTGAGTTTTCTTTTCCTTTTTGGCATGTTTGTTTATTGGTTGTTGACCTATATGTATGTTTCTTTAGGTTTTAGATAGACCGGATATAAAAGGGGAGGGTTATCCGGTTAATATTCCGGGGATAACCGCGTCGAATAAGCCGTACACCCTTGCGATTACTGTTTCTACTACATAGATGAATATTCCAGTAAAGTAGCTGATTAGGCTTATGGATGTGTTTATGTCGTTGATGAATACTTGGAGTTCTCCTCCGACAATTTGTTTTCCTCGGCTTCCTACGCTACTGATCCATATAATGAATATGAATAGGGGCGCGGCATCGATCCATATATCATATCCGATTAGGTCCCAGATGTTTCCTAGGGTTACAAATGGTTGGATAAGTGGGTTTGTTCCGTCTAGGATTGATTGATAGAACCTGCTAAAATCAAGAACGATCCCAAACATGTTTGTGGTCCATGTTAGGAAAAAGTTGTAAACCTCGTTTATAACCGTGAACTGCTGGACGAACAACTCAACGATTCTTGTTAAGCTACTCTCAAACCATACAGATAATGCAGTTATCTGCGCTGTAATGAGAGTCATATAATTATCTATTCCAGCAAGCTGAGAGAACGCGCTATTAATGAAATTATAGACCTCTTCGACCCAATTAAAAAAACTAAACTCAAAAACATTGGTGAATAAATCAACGTCATTTAATCCGGCTAAACTAGAAGAACTCACACGCACATCGCATAAACCACTTGTTCCATCTGTCATGTTGAACAAGAAGTTTATTCTTGATGTATTAGCATCCAAGGCGGTTGTGCTAGAGTTTACAGTGTTCAAAATAACGATGCTGCTTGAGTCGCTGACCTCGCTAAAAGTATCGGATCCAACATCGTATCTGAAAGTGAATGTTTCAGCATCTCCAGTAGTGTTAACTTGAATATCAACGGTGTCAAGTGCGACTAAACCACCAAGGTTTGATATGGTTGCATTAACGAACCCCTCAGTGTTTCTTGATATAATCGGTGTAGCGGTAACTCCGGTATTATTAAGGAAGGGAGTGACCCCCCATACAACAAATATCATATCACCTAGACTTCCCACCCAACCGCCCGAGGTTCCACGGTAAAAAAAGGCATTACCTGGATGCAAGGTAGTTGGGAAAGTGCCATCTTTTCGCATCTCAAAATAATTAGCCGCGTTAATTAATCCAGATGCGATAGTGGGAGCCTTCACAACAATACAATAAGTTGTATTGAAAACCATTGTAAAATCACCTGGGAACGTGAAGTTGACCCATCCTCCACCACCAGTAATAGTTGAAACATCTAACTGAGTGGTGCTATTTGACAAGGCCACACCTATTGGACTACCATTTACTCCGAAAGTTCCTGTCATGGCAAAAAGTGACGCATTAGCAAGACCAGTGGGATTACCCACTTTACGAAGCCAAAAATCAGCACGATTTAGAACAAAACCGCCCAAGGTAGCGTTAAAAGTCTGCCCAGATGAGCTATCAAGCGCGCTATCAGATGGGTGATTATCTTCCATTTTATCCCAAAAAGTAGCAGCAGTTAAATTAGTAAAACTATCAATAATAGTTGGGTCAAGGACAAGATATTCGCCTTGTTTTACAAGCCCAACGTTGAACACTATTTCTAGTTTCTTTCCGTTGGCCTGGTCGCTTACCTCATAACTTGATATGTCTCCGAACTGGTTAAATGCGTCACTCCAATCAAAGCAGATCCAATCATTAGGGCCGGTGAAATTAACGTAATTATCTCCATAACTCACCAATTCGTTGTTTATTCCGTCTAGGTTCCAGACTATACGATATATCCGGTCCTCTCCTGAATTGAGCTCTATGTCTGTTTTAGGGTAAGTCCCAGGTTCAAAGTGTTGAACTGTCTTGTAATCTGTGTTTGAATAATCTGTGTAAAATCTATTTACCTTAACCTCTGATTCAGTTTCCTCAACATTCACATCATAAGGGGTTCCAATCTGTTTCCATTTATTGTTTGAAAGATACTCAACGATCCATCTCTGAGACTCTACCATAACCTCACCATCAGGGGTTAAGATACGATCATATCCTTGACTGTCTTTGTAGAACTCGATTAAGATACCGCTATTTACTTCAAAGGAATCTGGTTTTTCAGTGACTTTGATTAAGTCCGATAACTCCTTTATCTCTGGAACATCAACACCTGAAATTTTTGATATGCTGGAGTTTACGGATAAAATTGGCATGAATAACGCAATTATTAGGATTATACTAAGCGTTTTTTTCACTTGATCTTCACCAGTTGAACAATAATCAGGTCTGGTTGTTTTTTAGCTCTTCTACCTTTCTGAGCTTTACTGAGAGCCCCAACCACACCACGGGCATCTCCGATCCAAGGATTTTTACCGTTAAACGTAACACGCCACTTCTGTTTAGGACCAGCCATGATTCTAGTTTCAAGACCTTCGCGTTCTTCCTTTTCTTTTTCTGTTAATCTAATTGATCCAGTTTCGTCCGGTAGGGGCTCTTCTGGTACGGGTTCCTCTAATCCTGGCTCTTGTGGTTGATCTTGTGGCTGGTCCTGTGGTTGATCTTGTGGTTGATCTTGTGGTTGGTCTTGGTCCGGTGCTTGTTCGTCTTTTTCCTTGCCCTTGTCCCTATCTTTTTCCTTCTCCTTCTCGCGTTCTTTTTCTTTGTCTCGATCCTTTTCCCTTTCTTTCTCTTTTTCCTGTTCCTTTTCTTTGTCTTTACCTAATCCTCTCTCGCGTTCCTTTTCAAGACGATCCTCTTTCTCCTTTGCCGTTTCATCCTCTTTCCCTCTACCAACATCAATAACAGGAACCGAGGGCTTAATTTCATCATCAGACTCATCAGCGGCTTCGCTTAACTCGTCCTCAAAGTCCTCAGCCCACGGAGGCTTAGTATAAATACTGAAATCCCCAAACTTCTTCTTTCCCTTCTTGTCAACTGGTGGACCCTCAAATGTTCCCGGTGGACCTTTTCCACCTGACTTAAACGCACTAGGAGGACCAGCGGCTTCTATTGCTGCCCCAATCTGATCAATCGTGGATTGGGGAAGGCTGGTTGTTTCCTTCAACACCTTCATAGCGTCCTTAGCGTTCATCCCACTTAAAATCCATCCAAACAACGCCCCATCTTGGAATATAGTTGGATCAGTTTCAATAATGTTAATTAAATCAGCAGCAGCGTTACGAACCTTGGTTAAATCAGGAGGTGCAAGCACCGCAAACCCACGCCTAGTTTGACCTTCTGGTATAGCTTCTTCTAAAGTAAGTTTAATAAAGTTTAAAACATCCGAAGATTTAAGGTTCTTTTCTGTTTTTGTAATTAAACTTCTAAGATCAAGTAACTTAATCGCGTTACGCCTATCAGCCGTAAGTCCTTTTTCAAAAGCCTCAGTTGCACCAGGAAAATCAATTTCAAGCAACGGAATATCGTCAACATTATCTACTACCGCAGAAATTCTACGTGCTTGAGTTAGTCCTTCCTCCCAAATCCTAGCAGCAGCACCAGGGTCGTCAAGACTAGCCGCTTCCTCTGCTTTCTTAAACGCATCGGTTAAAGCATCTACAACATCATCAACTTTATCTTCCACTATTTTTTTAAGTTGACCATGAGCAGTTGTAGAACCCAACTTAGTTCCCGGCCCAGCCAAAGGAAGGGCTGGGTCTAAAGCCCCACGCTTCAAAGCAGTTACCGCATCCTCAAAATCAGCACCAGAAGGCAAATCCTTCAATTTAAGAAACTGATTCCAATTATCTGCGGCCTCAACACTCAATATTCGATTACCTGTAAGTTCAGGGAGCAAAACGCCCTCAGTTTTAGTAAGTTTTCTAACTGCACTAAACACATCATCTAATACTGGATCTGCCTTTGTAGTAAGAAACTGATCAATTTTTTTAAGCGCACTCCTAGCCTTAGTGGAAATAGTAAGTTTCTTTAAAACAGCACCAACCGCCAAATCAGCAACAGTAGGAGTAGCCAACGCACCAGCAATACGCAAAGCAGCCGTAGCCCCTCGATTAGTCTGAGAACCAATCAAACCAAGCGTAGCCTCTTCAGCACCACCAATGATAGGCTCAACAATAAACAACCCAAGGCGTGCCTTCAATTCAGTAGCGTTTTTAGGCAGCCAATCAGGGTTCATTTGACCACTTATAGCCGCTTGCGGATTATCCCTAAACCATTTTTTCTGTTCTGCATCAGTAGGAAAATTAGCTTCCTTGAATAACTTGTTAGCCGTATCAACAATAGTGGTCACTTTTCGTTGACTCGGAAGAACAGGTAAATCCGCTTTAGGCTTAACCTTCTTAGAAGCCCTTTCAAACGCCTCTTTCTTATCAATACCAGTTACAGCCTCAAGATTAGCCTTAGCCTCATCAACAGCCTTCTGAGTAGGAGTAAGAACAGGAGCCGGAGTGGATTTCTTAGTAGTTTTCTTTTTCTTAACCACTGGAGCCTTCTTTGGAGCTATTTTTGGCTTCGGTTTAGGCGTAGATACTTGTTTAGGAACCGTTTCCTTTGTTTTCGCTGCTTCTTTCTCGGTTGAATCTGTTACTGATTTTTTCTTTTCAATGATTGCTCTTCCGCTTTTTACCCGTTCAGCTTTTATAGCTGCTTTTCTTTCCTGATCTATCCTTTGCTGCTCTCGTTCACTCAATTTTGTACTCTCCTTAATACAGCCCTGGTGGGAACTATTGGCCGCTGTAGTTTCTTCACAACCTGCTTTATACTTGAAACAGGAGACCCGGCCCCGTTATATGTCTCTGTTTTACCTTGACCGCTTAATGATATTGTGTAAAACAGACCGTCTTTTGATTTTATTTTCTTAGGTATAACTCGTTTTTCTTTTAAACGACGTTTCCTAGCAACCTCTTTCTTCCGTTCACCCTCACCACGTTGATACTTTTCGACAAATTTACCGCCCCTAAAATGGCCAGACACCGGGTGCTTTATTGGGGATGCTCTTTTAGTTACCGTTTCTGTTTCCCCCAAAGAGCCCTATCAATATAATCAGAAACAATTTTCTTTCCTTTAACCGCACTACCTGGACCCTCTTTAACCATGCGTTTAGCTATTCCTTTAAGGTTTTTAGGAAGCCTTACAATAACCCTAGCAGCGAGACTTTTAGAACCAGAGGACCCCATACGTATAGGTTATAAGAACATGTTTAAAAGCATAATGGGAAAGGGGAGTGTGGTCGGAGGCAAGACTTAGCTTACCTAACTTCGTTTTGCGGGGATGACCACGAGGAACGCCAGCGCACCAACAATCGCTATGATTGGAAGTATGCTAAAGCTCGTAACTAGAGCAGCGTAAATGGCTTCCGTGAAGGAGGCCATGGCATCGATCTGCCAGATTACTACTGCTACGAACATGGCGAGCATGAAAACGACTATGGGGTTTCCAAGCATCGCAGAAACAAGATTTTCAGCCAAAGATTTCAACACCTAACGAGAGCTACATCATAATGTAAGAGGGTTC
>SDBT01013907.1_pt1 | contig 12871 bp, 3 predicted proteins | sample 2277101 | NCBI WGS metagenome assembly SDBT01 (sample SAMN10404973, study PRJNA504765) | marine sediment metagenome | isolation source: marine sediment core GS10_PC15, 103 cmbsf | place: Arctic Ocean: Southern Knipovich Ridge | collected 2010 | reverse complement strand
ACCCTGCAGCGTATCGAGTGTCGGTTTTCCTTCGAGCCCCTCCACGCGCACGTAGCGGACAGGGTGAAACGTGAAACGCGGTTCATACGTTTCACCCTCGGAATCGCCTTTGAGGATATAGGTGTCCTTCTCGCCCACCGTCCAGCCCGCGGCTATCGACTCATAGTGGATCGTGATCTTGGCGCCGGCTTTGCCCTTGGTTTTCAGAAGCACCCAGCCGCCAAAGTACCGGTCGAACTCGAACAGCCAACCGCCGCTTTCGTGTTTGCTGATCTTGATCGGCCGAAAAGTGTCCTGGACCTTCATGGGCGGGACGGTTTGACTTATCAACCGGCCCTCGGGCGCCGGAAGAACCGCGACGTCGCTCCACTTGCCGTCGTCATAGCCGACCTTGTTCCAATGCGGCTTCTCGAGCCGAGCGTCATACGCTTCGCCGGCCACGAGTTGGTTGGCTCCGACCGCGCCGCGAGCCGTCTTCCAGGTTTTGTCCGTCAGCAATTGCGTCTCGGTTCCATCATCATGGGTAACCGTCATCTGCAAGATGGCTCGCGGCCAATATCCCCAGGGCCCACCCTTTTCCCATTCCAAGATGCTCGCAGCGCTATACCATCCGTTGCCCAGCATGATGCCAATAGCGTTTTTGCCCGGCTTGAGGAAATTCGTGACGTCGTAGGTCCGATACAAGACTTCCTTGGAATAGTCCGTCAGATTGGGCGAAAGCACATCGTCCGAGACTTTCTTGCCGTTGATGTACAGTTCACTCCAACCGAGGCCGGAGATGTGGACCCGCGCCCGCCGGACGCCCTTGGTCACGGCAAACTCGTTGCGCAGCAGCGGCGCGGGTGCGTTCGCGGAGGCGGCCGACGCGAAGAAGCGGTTGACTTTGTTCGTCGCAGCGAACTTCGGCGATTTCCCGGCATCGTAAACCTTGAATTCGAGGATGCCGGTTGAAGCCGTCTCGGTCGAGTCGAATTCCAGCTTGAGTTTCGACGTGGTAACCTCCTCGAACGTTGTCGTGTTGTACTTATTGCCTTCAACGCCGAGCCCGACCGGCTTCTTGACCGGCACGAACGCCTTGCCGTCCCAGTAGAGGAGTCGTGACGCCTTGGGAAGCCGCACGCCGCCGCCATCGCTGAACCAATAGATATCTATACTGTCGACATTGACCGGCTTGGGCCATTCGTATTGAGCCCATTGGGCCCCTTTCTGAGGCCAATTGCCGTAGGCACCGTAGCGTTTGTCGTTGGACTTGGCCGGTTTGAAGCCGTCGTTGATTGCGTCGAGCGTCTCATGCCCCGACACAAATGATGTCGATGGCTTTGCGACCAATGCGAGATTGACGCGGCCCGGCTTTTCATCATCCAGATGCTCGGCAGGCGGGCTGGGAGGCGTGACGCCGATCCATTGGCCCTTCCAGTCACTTTGTTCCATGAGCCCCATTTCGAAGCTGCCCGGCTTGCTCCACGTCGATGGCTGGCCCTGCTTGTCCCAAACCCGGACTTTCCAATAGCACACTTCATCGCTTGCGAGCGGTTTTCCTCGATATTCGACGTTCACCGAGCGGTCGGAATTGACCTTTCCGCTATCCCATTTGTCGCCGACGTTCGCCCGGAGTTGTTTCTCGCTGGTGGAAACCAGGACGCGATACGCCGACTGCAATTGGGCCCGCTGGTCGGACCTAAGCAGCCAGCCGAAGCGAGGTTGGGGAGTATCGACACCCAGCGGGTTGGTCGCGTACTCGCAAGTCAATTCCGAAGTCGCCAGTGTCGAGTGCTGCTCGGCACAGTTTGCCGCCGCGCTCAACAGGATGGTTACGGCGAGACACAACGTCACCCTGACGGCGACGGTTCGTACGAGCTCTCGAATGAACATAGTCTGTTTTCCGTTCTAAGTGTGATTTCGGCTAAGGCGAAGGTCGGTCGATCTCTACGCCCGTTGGATTCGCGGGGTCGTATTCCAACAGTGGACACGTTCTGCCCGGTAGATGCTCGCTGGAATAGACACTGTTAGCGTCGAGCCAGAGCATTACTCGCTTGAACTCCACGTCGGTGATTCGTTCTCGATGTGAAGTTAACATCAGCTTGCCCAGGCCCGATTCTCTCGCGCCAAAACGGCCGGGGATATTGCGGTGTCCGCCATGAACAGGGTCAAACTCGCCGCCTCGCGACCTGGATCGCCAGAGATATTTCATCAACTTGCCTGTGTCCCGCGACCCCCATGTCCACTCGTCAAGCCCTTCAAACGTGAAGTCCTGAAGCCCCTTGCCTTTTTTCTTGTGACAGGCAAGACACTTCTTCTGAAAGATGTCGTCGTAAACCAACTTCTTGTACGACAGCGGGTTGCTGCCGGGCAGCGCCGGTTCAATTTTCGACGGCGCTCGCCGCAGCGCCAGCGCGGTGGCGGCACTGGAAGTGCTGGGGACAGCCTTCATACGCCTTTCGTGGCAGCCCAGGCACGTCATCTGTTCGCCGGGATGCACATACGTGCCGCTGCGCATGGACTGTACGGCCAGACCATCCTTGTCGAGCGCCTGGAAGTAGATCAGTTTCTGGACAGGCGCCTCAAAATACGCGCTGCCGTCTTTCTCCACGGGAACACTGCCGAGAACAACACGTTTAATCACATGGTAAGCACCGGGGACGTCGGGCATGAATGGTCTTAGTATGTACTGCAGGATGCGGAGTCTCTTGACCTGCATCCCTTCCGGCCACTGGTCTGCCGAGTCGTAGACGTTCGCCAGAAAGATCGTGGCACGCTGGTGATCGGCCGCACCGCGCCGCTCGCCCTGCCAGGTCAAAGTCGGAAGCACAGGCGGTCTGGTACGAGCGCGCAGCGGCCGCGCGGAGAGCGGGCATCCACGTTCGCGGCTCTGCGGCCAGGCACAGATGAGGATCTCGTTGCCGAACTTGTCCATCAGCAAGACGCTGCATTTCTTGCTGACCAGGTAGTAGTCCTCACTCAACGGCCAGGGCGTGTAGTATGCGTCTGGGAGTTTCGAGTAGGGGCGGTTCGCCTCGTTCGGAAGGTCCGTGCCCGCGAGCATCTTGACCTGCGACATAAGGTTGTCGTCCTCCATATTCGTGTCGATCATGATCGGCACACCTGGCACGACGTGGTGGTGGGCGCCGGCAGACGCCGTGTACTTGCCGGGTGAGCCGGGGATCGGACGAATATTGATCTCCGACAACGGCCTGAGCCCACGCCCATCGCGCCCGACGGGACTTGGCGGGCCATCTTTCAGAATGTGGTGCGGGTAAGGGTAATTCCCGTGCGGCGCGCGCGGGTCGCGGCCGTCGGAAAAGCAGGTCCAAAGATTGTGCGCGACGTTCAGGCCGCGGTCAAGGTAGTCCCAGCGCGAGTAGACCAGTTTCCCGTTCCAGTCCACTACCGGGTGGTATTCCGGCGTCTCGTGCCAACTGATGGGAAACGCGTCCGTGCCGTCGCTCTTCATGGACCACAGTCGTGTTGTCCATCCGCCGCAACGGTCGGCGCCCCGTCCCCAGTCGCCGCCATTGAAGGAGGTGCCTGCAGGATACTGGACATAATCGGAAATGTATGCCACCCGACCATCCGGCAGCCACGCGGGAAAGCCGTTGTTGTAACCCTTGCGGGTCAGTTGGGTGGGGGTGCCTCCTTCGAGTCCCAGCCTGAAGATGTGTATCGGACCCTCGCCTCGGTCGTACAGTTTCCAGTCCCCCTTCTTCCAGGGCACCCCATTCTTATCAGGGCTTGCGCTGAGCGTCTGCGCCCCGAACAGAATCTCCCTGCCGTCAAACGAGAGATCGAATGCGCTGTGAAAGCGAAAGCCTTCTCGCTGCGGCAGGGGCACAACGTTGCGGACCTGCGGTGCGTCCGACTTCCAGTCTGCCAGGATCGTCGGACCCTCGCCCGTCACCTCCAGTGAATTGAAACCCATGTACTGCCAGTAACCGGGCCGCGAAGGACGCTCCGGTGTCCCCAGCCCGGCGCCACAGGCCACAAAGATCACCTCGCGAAAGTCCAGCAGTGGATTCGCGTGGGAGATTCTGCGGCGCAGCTCACACACCTCGACGAACAACTCTCGGCGTGCGGATTCGTCTACAACCGCTCCTTTGCCTCTCGCTTCCAGCCCACCAAGACGTTGCTCGAAGTCATCAAGCACCGGCAAATCAGCCCTCCTTCGCAATGCGCTCACGTCAATCAACAACGCCCGCGTACGCCGCAAAACAATGTCCGCCGGGTCGCGGTCCGTGTCCCAGATGAGGCACTGAACGTCGTGATACGGCAGACTCGGCCTGCCTTCCAGCGTCGGTTTCCCGTTCTTCAGAACCGGGACCGAATCCTTCCCCGCCCTTTGAATCCGATCTGTCAAACGCTCGTACTCACCCGTCCAGAACTCCTGTAAACCACCCACAGAAACCTGGGCCACCGCTTGAACTGCCAGAAACAGGGCAAACAGAACCGGATGAAGATTGAAAACGTATCGGAATTTGCTTTTACGTGACTCACTCATGTTGTGCTCCTCGGCAATCGTACTCGCACACACGCAACCGGCAATAATTGTCGTAAGTATCAGTTTGGTTTTCATCGCTATTTAGCAATGTAGGGTGCGTGAAACGCACCACCTCCAATGTGTTACGGTGCGTTGCACGCACCCTACCAGTGCTAATATCCTCTCACGCGAAGCAGCCACTTCTTCGTTTTCTCTGGGAGCGCACTTTCCCCTTGTCCTCCGTCGCCATTAATGCTGTAGTCCCAGTCGGCGGTGGTGTGATACTTCTGGCTCTGCTGCAACTTCTGGAGTGTTGCGGCATTGCGGCCGGGATGAGGATTACTCCCGGAAAGACCGGCGATCTTCAGAGCGTTGTCGCGAAGGTTCTGTGCTTCCTTGTGCAGTTGGGCAATTCGGGTGTCCAACTTCGCAACCTCGCCGGCCTTCTGTTCCACGATCCGTTTTCTGGCGTCGTCGATGGCCTTCCTCGCGGCAACGCGTGCGGCCTCGGCATTCTTGTAGGCTGCACTGTTGCGGATTCGCTCTTCGATCGGCTTTCTCATCGCACCCAGGGTTGCCTGTTTTGCCGAGCGGGCCGCTTCCAGTTTCGAGCGTTCCGGATGGGACTTCAACAGTTTGCTGTTCAAATCCCCCTGTTTCTCCCTGAGTTGCCGAGCCTGGCTCTCCAGTTTGATCCGTTCGGGATGAACTTGCGTTTCGTTCCTCAGCGTTTCGTTATAGAGGTTGCCGAGCGCTCGGATCTTGATGTCTGCGGTCTGCAACTCGGGGTTGGACGACCTACGGGCGGCAAGTAAGCGGTTGTATTTGTCCTGAAGCTCGCGTTTCTTCTGGTTGTCTTTCTCCTTTTCAACCGCCTCGGCCAGCTTGACGAGTTCCGCAATCTGCTTAATCTTCTCTTCACCCTTGGCCCTCGCTTCATTGGCCGCGGTGGTCTGCGCCGCAATCGCCTTGAGCTTGGGGCTTTCGCGCACCTGGCCGTCGATCGCCCCGCGCCGTTGCTCGCAGGCCTTGATCTCTTCGCCAAGTTTGACATACGCGGCGTTTTCGCGGACCTTATTGGCGATGGCGTTGATCTTATCGCTCAACTCCTTGATTTCCTGCTCGGCCTTGGCGACGGCCGGCAGGGCCCGGTACTCGTCGTGGATCTTCCGCTCGAGTTCGTTTCTCGCCTTGTCGGCCTCCCTGACACGATTATCGAGTTCGGCCTGATTTGCCAGCTTATGCAGTTCACCTTTCTGCTGGTGGAGTTTCTTAATCTCCTCTTGCAGTTCCCCGTACTTACCGGCGGCGAGTTCGGCCTCCTTGGCCTTTCTTTGCCCTTCCCACTCGTCGTGACGCTGCTGGTCTCTCTCGGACCACTCGGCCACTTGCGTCAGCGGAGCCGGTGCCGGGCCGAGCGAGTCGAAATCCTTGTGGATCTTTCGGTAGATGCGGAAGTGATCCATTTGGCCCTTGAAAAACTCGTCCTTGTTCCTGCCGCAAGCGATAAAGTTACCCTCCGGCCGGTCCCCGATGAAGACCATGCGCGGGCTAAACGCAAAGCCCTTCTTGGCAACCTGTTTGCCGTCGATGAAGATCGAAGCCGTGGAGCCGTCCATTTCGACGCGCACACGGGCCCACTTGCCGGTCGGAATGCCTGCCGACGCGGCGAGCGCGTGAGTCTTGCCTTTGTGCTTCGCCGTCAAGATCGGCTTGCCGCCGCCGTCAAGCGACAGGTAGAAGCACTCTTCGTCGAAAGTTCCGAAGTCGAACAGACGCCCGCCCTTGCCGCCGGACCGGTTGACCATCACGTCGATGGTCAGATCACCGAAATCGGCCACCGACGGCGGTGCTTCGGCGTACTGGCCATTTCCATTGAAGACGATTGCCCGGTGTTCGCCGTCGTCCTTGAATCCCGGCTTGCCATGGAGTATCCCGTCGTTGTGAACGTAGGAATCCTCCAGCAGCACGGCCTTGGGCTGATTGAACTGCCAGTTGGCGAACAGCGCGCCGGCGTCGACTCCGGTGTTGAACCCTGGAGGCCGTCTGAAGCTATGCTGATGGAATCTTCCGTACTCGAAAACGCCGCTTTCCTTGTTCTGCACGCTGGGAGTGTAGTCCAGGACCACGCCGCCGCTGATTGTCTGGTTCTCCGCGTAGGCGAGGAACAAGAAATGTTCGCCCTTGATGACCGCGCTGCCGGTGATTTCCCCCGAGCCCTCGAATATCCGGGCGCGGGAATTGGGCTCGCGGTAGATGGTCTGCACCGTCGAGGCTTCGAGGATTCGGGCGTTGCCGCTGACCTTCAAATCGCCGTTGACCCAAGCGCGACCGCCGATCTTGGCATTGTCGCAGACGACCGTCTTCGGCCCGAACACCACGGCGAATTCCTTGATGCAGGCATTGTCTTTCACCGTGGCACCGTCGAGGACCATGGCGTTGGGCCCCACGTAGGCCGTTTCGGCGACTTTGGAGTTTTCCGATACGAAGCCGCCGCCGTTTGCGTGGCGTTGTCCCTTGGCGTTGTCCTGCAGGAACTTGACCCGCGCGATCATGTCATTAAGCTGCATGGAGTTCTTGTGTGTCCAATAGCTTCCTCTGCCGATGGCCGCGATCTCCGCGTTCATCGCCTCCAGAGAACCGTGCATTCGCGGCAACATTTCGGCCAGCTTCTCTTGGGCCAGCGCACCGTCTTTGTCCGTCAACAGGATGGGTACTTCGTGTTTGACGGGATAGTTCAAGAACGTGTTGCCGTGATCCAAACGGCCATAGAGGTCGCCGTAATTGACGATGTCGCCCTGCTTGCGGTGAGGCGTTCCGGGCCGGCAACCGGTCAATGTCACTTCCCATGGATACCGCGGAGCATGGGTACCCGCCAGGAACATCTGGTTATAGGACACGCGAGACTGGCCCGGTTCCGGAGTTGGAAACGCGCTCGGACTGGCCGAGACGGTAAGCCACAGGTGATTCTCGGTCGGCGTGGGCTCGAACGTCATCTTGCCCTTGTTCCATAAGGGGCTGTAACGGGCTCGCCCATTGTCGTCAACCGCCACAATGCACGCTCGCCAATCGGAGTGCAATTCCGGGTCGTAAATGCCTTCGAAATCAACGACGATCTCCTCGGCGCCTTCCTCCCGATCCAGGCGGATGATGTTGTATCCGGTCCAACGGGGTGCTTCGGCATTGGAAATTCGGTAGCGGTTCTCCTGCCCGTATACGGGATAAAGGTAGCTGACCTCGGGCATTCCATACTTGCAGCGGATCATGGGCTGTTCAATGACATCGCAGGTAACCATGCGCGCGGCGAACTCGCCGAGGAAATCTCCGCATCCCTTGACGCCGTTCTTCCAGAGGCCCTTTTTCTGTCCCAGTCGCGCGATTGTGTGACAGGGCGTACGCTCCGTGGGAGCGGAAAGGCAACCGGCCACCATCTGAATACCGTATCCCCAGTTGGGATTGTCGCCCAGCACAAAGGACCATAGCGAGGCTCCGTATGGAACGAAAAACATATTTCGCCAAGGGTAGTAGAAACTGCCGTTGAACATCGCCAACTCGCCGGGGAGCGAGGTATGTTGTCCGGCGTTGCACATGCTCTCTGTGTGGAAGCCCCAACCGCCGAGCGGTTGGCCGTGGAAGAACTCGTGCCCGAAGGCCACTGTGTTGCAGTCGCCGATGCCGCAGTGTCCCCAGCCGCCGGCACAGCGGGAGCGGTGTATGTGGATCACGTATTTGCAATTGGGGCCGCCGCGCCGCCAGTAAGGCATATTGGCACCCGAAGCCTCGACGTACGTCCAGAAGTTTTCGAGGTGCTCCATGATGTACGTGCGGTAACGGTTCTGACCTTCGACATTATCCGGATTGTACCATTGCGCGGGCCTTCCCCAGACTTCCGGTCGGGCCATCAGATGGTAGTGAGGCGTTTCCATAATCAGCGTGTCGCCCCGCCATCCCCAACGGGGATAGGCCGCTTGCCCATCGGCCGGTTTGATGTCGGGAAGTTTCGGCGAACCGCCCGTCCAGTGTTTCAGTTGGGCCTCTCCGGAGATTCCCCCCGGGTTATGGCCCGACGTGGGACAGTCGTGCTTGGAGACCTTCGCGTGCATCTTCGGGTATTCTTTTTCCCAAATCTCGTGGATGAACGCTTGATCCTCCGGACTTATCATTTGGCTGACGACGCCGTGATTTATAACGGCCCTTAGCGATCCGTCTTCCATACGCAAGATGGCGGCCGGGATTTGGGCCTTGCTGCGATCTCCGTCGGGTGCCGATGTGCCCCAACTTCTGAAACCGACCAAGTGAGCATCGAAAGTCTCGGGGTCGGAACTGGGCCAGTTGCGATGCACGCCGGCTTGGGCTTTCTTGTCTATTTGACCCTTGTCCCGCGTCCAAGTGCGCAGCGGGGTGCCCTTGGGAATATCGACGACGTCCTGTCCCTTGCGCGGCCACCATTGTACCGTGCGACGATTGTAGCCCACGGCGTTGGGTCCACCCTCCTGCTGAACCTTGTCGAGGCCCACACCGGGGACAAGCTTGCTCGGGTAGGGCAGGTTCTTGTAGTAGTCGTGTTCCGCGGCAATCGTAGTCGCACACAGGTAACCGGCCAAGATTGCCGCAAGCATCAGTTTTGTTTTCATTGTAATGGTTCTCGCTAATATGTAGGGTGCGTGCAACGCACCACCTCCAGAATGTTGTGGTGCGTTGCACGCACCCTATTGTCGTACTAATAGCCGCGCACGCGAAGCAGCCACTTCTTCGCATCCGCTGGGATTTCGTCTTCCTTCTCGGCTTGGGTTCTATAGTCCCAGTCGGCGGTCGTGTGGTATTTCAGGCTCCGATAGAACTTATTGTGTTCGGCGGCACTCTTGCCGGGATAGGGATTTCTGCCGAACAGGCCGGCGCTCTTCAGCGCGGCATTGCGAAGCGATTCCGCTTCCTGACGCAACTTCTGTATCCGGGCTTCCCGCGTCGCGGCGTCCATTTTCTTGTCTTTCCCGATTTGGCGTATCTCGGCTTGCATCTCGCCGTACTTGCCGGCTCGAAGTTCGTCATCGAGTGCCTTCCTCCGCTGCTGCCACTCGTCGTGGCGCTGCTGGTCTTTCTCGGACCACTCGGGCACCTGAATCAGCGCATCCGGCGGCGGGCCGACCGCGTCGAAATCGTCGTGAACCTTGCGGTAGATGCGGAAGTGATCTATCTGCCCCTTGAAGAACTTATCTTTGTTTCTGCCGCAGGCGATGAAGTTGCCTTCCGGCCGATCTCCGATGAACACCATGCGTGGGCTGAAGGCGAAACCCTTCTTGGCGACCTGCTTTGCGTCGATGTGGATCGCGGCCGTGGAGCCGTCCATTTCGACGCGTAAACGGGCCCACTTGTTGGCCGGCAAGCCTGCCGAAGCCGCCATGGTGTAGGTCTTGCCATTGTGCTTTGCCGTGAGGGTCGGTTTGCCGTTGCCGTCGATTGTCAGGTAGAAACACTCGTCGTCGCCGGTGCCGAAATCGAACAGCCGCCCACCACCGGACCGTTTGACCGCCACGTCGATAGTCAGCGCCGAGAAATCCGCCACCGAAGGCGGTGCTTCGGCGTACTGGCCGTTTCCATTGAAGACGATGCACTTGCGCTCACCGTCTTCTGCAAATCCCGGCCTGCCATGGAGAATACCGTTGTTATTTACGAAAGAATCCTCCAGCAGCACGGCCTTCGGCTGGTTGAACTGCCAATTGGCGAACAGCGCGCCGCCGACGTCGGCTCCACCGCGAAAGCCGGACGCCCGGTCGAATCGGTCTTGTGCCCGATAGTATCTACCCTGCTCGAAGACGCCGCCGCTGCCGTTGCGGACGTCGGCGACGTAGTCTACCACCAGACCGCCGGTTAGCGTTTGGTCGGTGGCGAAACAGAGCAGCAGAAACAGTTCGCCCTTGATTACCGCCGTGCCTTGGATCTTGGCCTGGCCCTCGCGCAGCCGGCCGCGCCCGAACGTCTCTCGCCAGTTCGTGGTGACTGTGGCAGCCTCCAGGATCCGCGCGTCGCCGCTGACCTCGAGGTCGCCGGTCACCCACGCTCGACCGCTTATCTTGGCGTTGCCCGAGACGACGGTCTTCGGACCGAACACAACGGCGAATTCCTTGATGCAGGCGTTGTCCTTCACGGTAGCGCCGTCGAGGACCATGGCGTTGGGGCCCACGTAGGCGGTTTCGGCAACCTTTGCGTTGTCGGCCACAAAACCGCCGCCGTTGTCGTGGCGGTGCCCCTTGGCGTTGTCCTGCAGAAACTTCACACGTCTGCGCAGTGCATCCAAGCCCATGATCTTCTTGTTCGCGTAATAGCCGCCGGCCTTGCCCGCCTTAATCTTCTCCTGAAGCGCCTCGGACGAAGCCTCGACGCGGGGCGCCATGGCCGCCAGCTTCTCTTGGGACAGTTTGCCGTCCTTTTCCGTCAGCGGGATAGGCACCTCGTGTTTCACGGGGTAGTTCAAGTAGGTGTTGCCGTAGTCGATCTTGGGATAGAGCTCGTCGAAATTGACGATGTCGCCATGCTTGCGGTGCGGGGTACCCGGCTTGCATCCGGTAAGCGTCACCTCCCAGGGATATCGCGGGGCATGCACTCCCGACAGGTAGTAGCCGTGCCAGTATATGCGCGGATTGTGTGGCTCCTGCATAGGGAAGGCGCTGGGAGAAGCGGAAACCGTCAGCCAAACGTGTCTGTCTTCAGGCTTGAGCGCTAAGACCATCTTGCCCTTGTTCCACAGGGGGCTGTAGCGAGCCCAACCTTCACCGTCGACGGCCACGATGCACGCGCGCCAGTCGCTGTGCAGTTCCGGGTCGTGGATGCCCTGGAAGTCAACGTCGATTTCCTTCGCTCCTTCGTCAACGTCGAGGCGAATGATGTTGTATCCCGTCCATCTGGGCGCTTCGGCATTGGAAATCCGATACCGATTCTTGTGCCCGTACACGGGATACAGGTAACTGGACTCGGGCATCGCGTACTTACACCTGATCATAAATTGTTCGATGAGATCGCAGGTGGCCATCCGCGCCGCGTACTCCCCGAGGAAGTCGCCGAACCCCTTCACGCCGTTCTTCCAGAGGCCCTTCTTCTGTCCCACCATGGCGATCGTGTGATATGGCGTGGGTTCGATCTCGGCGCCGAGGCCCCCGATTACCACCTGGATCCCGTAGCCCCAGTTGGGATTGTCACCGAGAACGAAGAACATCATGGGCGACTGGTATCCCATGCGATTTATGTAGCGCCAGGGATATCGGAAATTGCCCGTAAACATCTGCAGCTCACCCGGATGCCCCGTGTGCTGTCCGGCATTACCCATGATGAAATGGAAGGGCCGCCAACCGCCAAGCGGCTGGCTGTGGAAGAACTCGTGCGCCAGCGCAACGGTATTGGCGTTGCCGATGCCGCAGTGGTAAGTACCGACACCGGAGCCGCCCTGAGTCACGATAATATGGTACTTTCTGTTCGGTTCCGCCCAGTGCCAGTAAGGCATGGAGTGGCCGGCGGCTTCCACGTAGGTCCAGAAATTCTCGATATACTCAAAGATATCCCTGCGAAAACGGTTCTGCCCCTCGATGTCGTTCGGTCGCACCCAGGCCGGAGGCCGGGCCCCTTCTTTCGTAGAGGCCGTTAGGTAGAAGTTCCGGGTCTCGAAGATGATGCGATCGTCCTTCTCACCCCAGATGGGATACTTGGCGTTGGCGTCTTTCCAGGGCGGCATGGCGTTGAATCTCACCGGAAGTGCTTTCCAATGCTTCAGCGGGAAGTCCGCACCCACGGGACGCTCTTCCTTGGATATCTTCGCGTAGAGCTTCGGGTAGACTTCTTCCCAAATCTTGTGGATGAAATCCCGATCCTCGCGGCCGATCATCCGGCTGACGGGCGCGAAGTCGATAACGGCCCGCTGCCTGCCGTTCTCCAGACGCAAGACAGCCGCGGGGATGGCGGGAGTGCCGGCGGATGACGTACCGAACCCTCGGAAAGCTATCAGGTGTGCCTCGAACGTTTCCGGATCCGAAGCGGTCCAGTTGCGCGCCGGGCCGGCCAAGGCCTCCTTGTCCTCCTGGCCCTTGTTCCGCGTCCAGGTCCGCAGCGGGGCGCCTTGGGGGATGTCGACAAAGTCATGCCCCTTGCGAGGCCACCACTGAACCGTGCGTCGATGGTAGCCGACGGCGTTCGGGCCGCCCTCTTGCTCAGCTTTGTTGAGGCCCACGCCGGGGACAAGTTTGCTCGGGTAAGGCAGATACTTATAGTAGTCGTGCTCGGCGGCAGTGCTGACGGCGAACGTCAGGCACACAAGGGCTACCGTCAATACGAATCGTGATTTCATGGCGTTCCTCGTCGTGTTAATTTCTCGAACTGTAAACGCTTTGAATGTCCTTGCGGCCAACGATTTGC
>SDBT01013905.1_pt1 | contig 12873 bp, 6 predicted proteins | sample 2277101 | NCBI WGS metagenome assembly SDBT01 (sample SAMN10404973, study PRJNA504765) | marine sediment metagenome | isolation source: marine sediment core GS10_PC15, 103 cmbsf | place: Arctic Ocean: Southern Knipovich Ridge | collected 2010 | reverse complement strand
GGAACCGCCAGTTCTCTGAGTCAGAGACAGTGGACGATGCCATATACCGGATACACGCCGATGCCGGGTCGGCAGGTATCGATTCAGGTACGCTTAACTATAACCTGACGGCACTCAGCCACGACGTCCATGGTGTAATAGATATTACGGCGGTATCGTCAACTACCGTGGCTACAGGTACGGTCCAGAACCTGTTGGGAGGTGTATCGGCAACGACCAACTGGGCGGAGGGGGCCTGGAGCCTCGACGAAGGGTATCCATCGACCGTGTCGTTCTACGAGGAGCGGATAGCCTATGCAGCGACGACGAACAATCCACAGACCATCTGGATGTCACAGACGGGCGACTGGGACAACTTTCTGGCCGGTTCGCTGGACTCCGATGCCATCAGCTATACCCTGGCCGCCGACCAGGTGAACGTAATACGATGGGTCAGCCCGATGGGTTGGCTGTTAATCGGGACCACGGGCGGGGAATGGAAGATAGGTTCGGGTAATAACGAGGACCCTCTTACACCGACACAGGTGGTCGCCAAAAGGCAGTCCAACTACGGCTCGGCGTATCTGCAGCCTGTGATGGTAAATAACGTCATTCTTTACGTCCAGAGGCAGGCACGGAAGGTCCGGGAGCTGGTATTCAGTTTCGAGGTCGATAGCTGGCTGTCACCGGATTTAACGGTGTTATCCGAGCATATAACCGATACAGGTATAGTCCAGACGGCGTTCCAGAGGACGCCCGACCCGATTCTCTGGACCGTATTAACCAGTGGTGATATAGCGGCCATGACGTACCAGAGGTCGCAGGAGGTTGTCGGTTGGCATAAGCATACGTCCGGAACGGCTGATTTCGAGTCGGTGGCGGTAATACCAGGCCCAACTGAGGATGAGGTATGGTTCTCTGTCGAGCGCCTAATCAACGGCTCGACCGTCAGGTATATCGAGCAGCTCCAGCCCCGGGACTGGGGGGCCGACCAGAACGATATATTCTTCGTGGACTCGGGTCTGACGTTCGACGGCGGGGCGCCCGTAACGATAACCAATATAACCCGTGCCACACCGGCGGTGGTAACGGCGGCGGCACATGGTTTCTCCGACGGTGAGCAGGTCAGGATTACGGACGTCGGTGGTATGACGGAGATTAACGACGAGGTTTATACGGTCGACGATGCTGCCACGAATTCATTCTCATTGGACGATACCACGGATACGGACATAAACTCCGTTAATTTTACGCAATATACGTCCGGTGGCGAGGTCAGCCAGGTGGAGAACAGATTTAGAACCCTGAACCATCTGGAAGGCGAGACGGTCGACGTTGCGGCAGGAGGTGCCTTCTACGGGACGGCGGTCGTGGCGAATTCCACGATTACGCTCAGTGATTATTACAATACAGTGCACGCCGGTCTGAACTACGTATCGAAATTGCAGCCAATGAAATTAGAGATTCCCGGCCAGAATATATCGGGCCGAACAAAGCGGGTTACAGATATTACCTGCCGGTTCTATAATACCCTGCAATGTAAATACGGGTCGACTGAGGATTCGCTACTCGATGTGTTCAGCTTCACCGACGATAATGACGATGATATAGAGGGAACGCAGACACTGTTCAGCGGCGACCGCAAACAGGAATTCGATGGCGATTACGAGACGCAGGGCAATATCTACCTGCAGGTAGATGAGCCCCTGCCTTGTACGATATTGGCAATTATACCGGAATTCGAGGTGTATAGATAATGACTAAAAAAAGAAGAGTAAGAAGAATGGAAATACTTGCGAGGGGGAGAGGTAAAAGATTGGTTGGCTTAAAAACAAAATATCTTGTGGGTCAACGAGTTAAAGTAAAATTTGACTGTGTAAAAAAGAAAGAAATTAATTGCGACGAAGGAACAATCGTAGGGATAAAATGGAGATTTCCACGATCCGATACACATAGAGAAGCAATGTTTCACGTGGTGTTTGATGAGCCCTACTTAAAGAAAAACTGTGTGATGTTTAGTAATATTGACCATATATGGACTTACGAAAGTTCCATCACAGCTTTGTAGGAACAGTAGTCATAAACGAAAGGGTCTGAATATGCCAAAGACAAGTAAACCTAAACTGCCGGTGGTGGAAGAGACGAAACTTTTGCCGCCAACGGCCGCCGGGCCGGAGGTGGTCAAGGCCCGGGAGGACGTCAAGGCACGGCAGCGGAAGGCACGCGGCCGGCGGGCTACACGACTGACTTTGCCCGGTACGCTGGCCCTGAGCGACGTCAATATCCTGCGACCGGGATTGAAGGATAAACTCGGCTAATGTTCGAACTAATCGACTATAAACCCGAGCACGCCAGAGAGGTCGATGGGATAGGCTCGAAAGAAAAAGGGGTAGGTGGTTCGATATTGCCCGGCGACTGGGCGGAGCTGCTCAGTAAATCACTTGTTGCTAAGACAGGTGTATTCGACGGCAGAGTAATAGGGTGCGGCGGGCTGTTCGAAATATGGCCGGGTGTCGCCGAGGCGTGGGTTACATTTGTTTCTGATGTAGGGAATCTGCATATCGACCCGAGTATTGTCAAAAGCCAACTTCACAAATGGATGAAGGATTTTAACCTCGCAAGGGTACATGCCCCTTTGAGGGCGGATTGGGAAATAGGTATCAAGTATGCCCAATGGCTGGGGTTCAAGCCGGACGGTTGGCCGGATGTGCCGAATGGTGTACGGATGCGAAAGTATCATTATGACGGAACGGACGCTATTATGCACTCGATTATAAGAGAGAGATAAAATGCCAATAACAGCGACTACACTGCTGATAAGCTCTTTGATAGCAACGGGAGTATCTACCATTGTCAGTGTCCAGCAGTCTCGACAGGAGGCAAAATCGACGTCCGCAATCGCTGAGTACAATGCCCAGAGATCCAGGAAACAGGCGGCGGAGGAAGCGGAACAGTTAAGGATAGCAGGTGCGGCGGAACAAAAAGAAATCCTCGAAGAAAGGAGGCGTGTACTGGCACGGAACAGGGCGAAATTCGGTAAGGCCGGTGTTACGATGGAGGGCTCACCCCTGCTGGTCCAGCAGGAGGTGGCGAGGGTTATTACACAGGACGCCGTGCAGGCTAATTACAATATACAGGTCGGCGTTGCAGGTACCCTGACACGCGGTGAATCAGAGGCGGGGCTTAGCCTGCTGCGTGGTAAATCGGCCAGAAGGGCGGGTAGACTGCAGGTCGGCCAGGCATTGTTCAGCGGCGCGGCACAGGCAACAAGTATAGGGTTACAATTTAAGGCGGCACAGAAAAAGGAGACTGCCTGATGCCTACAATCGATGTACCACAGCGGAGAGTCGCGCCGACAACAGCGATAACCGATACACGCCGGCAGATACCAACCGGGATATTCTCAGCAGAGTTCGCGGCCGGCCAGGGCCTGGCCCGGGCCATCGTGCAGGCAGGCAGGGTGCTGGGTAGTGCTGCGGCCGCACAGGCCCGGCAGGAGACAGAGGCGAGGGAGAAAACGCTGCGGGTACAGGTGGAGGAGGAAACTACAAAAGCAAAACTCGGTTATGAAACAGCGTTTCGTACATTCCAGGAGGAATTATTAACCGATACTGACTATGCAGGTTATACCAAGAAATTCAATAACTGGCACGATACTACAACGGCGGAGTTGAGTAAACTAATCAATCACCCGGAGGCCCAGGCAAGGGCAAAGAACCAGTTCGATCTTAACAGGGCTATCCGCGGACGGACAGTGGATACCAACGCACAGAATTCACTTGTCAGGCAGACGAGGGCGTCGTTAGCAGATAAGATGGAGGCCTTCGTATCAGAGGAGCTGCAGGCCGATACACCGGCGACACTGAAAAAGGCTGTCGCTGAAAGAAAGGCATATTTTCAGACGCTTATTGATACGGGTGTTGTCAATGCCGTCGAGGCGGCGGGGCTCGAAAGAGATTACCAGACGGCCAAGGGCAAAAGGGTTCTGCAAAACACCGTAACGGGTATAGCTGTCGAGGAGGGGTGGGACGAAGCGATTGGCTGGCTCAATGACCCCGAAAATGTAAAGCGGCTATTCGATGAATTTGGCATCACATTGGCCGATGTAGATAGTATCTTAGAAGACGTCAAAACACAGGCGAACCTGTCGCGGGCTGATGGTAAGGCTGAATTAGAGAACCAACGGACGACTGACCGGCAGGCGGTATTGGACAAATTTATTGCCGAGGATTTCGGGGATACCACAGACTTTATAAATAACACGGCATTATCACCGCAGGAAAAATTAAGCTGGATAGAAAAAGCGGAGGCACGGGCCGACGCCCTTATCAAAGATAAACCCGACCCGTTCAAGCGAACCCATAACCCGACATATTGGGCGCTTCGCCGAAAAATAGAGACCGAGCCCGGGTCGGTTACGGAAGATGATTTGGCAAGAGTGGTAGGAAAAGGGGGAGAACCTAAGTTTGTTTTACCAACGCCGGAACAACAACAAAAAAACGCCCTTACAGGAGAATTGGGGCAGGTTAAAAATTCAAGTGAAATAAGCATTACAGTTACGGACTCGCGACTAAATGGAGGTAAGCCGACAAATATTCCCACATTGGTAAAAGGCCAGATTAACATTGATAGATTAACAGAAACCCTTGAACCCACGGAAGAACAACAGGAAGTTGCCATCAAACGAGCTGCAGAAAGAGTGGCCGCCGGGGCCACTTTGCCGAGTTACGCTTCAATAGATGAAGCCGTTAATGCCGCTGTGGCAAGGTCTGATGCGAAAGAGATAGGTGGAGGTATAAGTATCTCTGACTACGAGACGCTTTTGGGGATGGTCAAAGATCAGGCAAAAACTGCAAAGCCAACTAATCCTCTGAATACAAATTCGTCACGGCGGACACAGTCAAGTTTCGGCAGATTGCGAGAGGCGGAAATATCGCTTATCAAAACTCCCAGAAGGGAAGAGGACATACCAGAGATAAGAAAAATCAATAATAAATGGCTGAGGATAGCCAATGAATATGACGCTTATCTTCTGTCTGAAGAAGGTATGAAAGCAACGGATGAGCAGAGGGAAAAGAAAAAACAAGCCCTGGAGAGAGAACCGATTGAAGAGATTACTCTTAGCTGGCTGGAACGTAAATTGCTTGTTAAAGAAACAACACCCTTCCTGCGTAGATTTGGCACAACCGAAGAGGCGCTGTTATTACAGAAAAAAATATCAGGTCTCAAAGGCGACCCGATATTCGAGAGATTTACGGAGGCTGAACAAAACAGGGCAATAGAACTTATCGAGAGTGGCTTGACGGTTGAGCAGGCAGTATCGGAGATAGAGGAGCCCATCCCGCTTGTAACTACACAGGCGGAAAGAGATGCCCTCCCGAGCGGAACACGATACAGGGATAAAAACGGCAATATAGGGATTAGAAAGTAATGGCAAAAACTTTATTTGGCGATGAAGTAGTAATGGCAGAAATAACAGAGTTTGGGGACCCTGTTGAGACAGAGGGCTTTCCACCTTTACCCCAAATTACTATTGATGAAGAACGCCAAACGCGAAGGGACACTATTGTCGATGATATTCTTTTCGCACCGGAAAGGACTTTTGAACCATTGCGTCAAGGCCAGATTGCTACTGAGCTGCTTGAAAGTCTGGATGAACCCGCGGACGCAACGAGAAGGTCAGAAAATCGTATGATGCTTGCTGCTGTTTTTGGGTTGCCGTTTGAAGATGTCATAATTATGGAACAGTCGATAATGAAAGAATTATTTGAGGATGATTTGATATCCTTAAAAGACCGGTTCCAGAAAAATCCGGTCGAGGGTGGTTTCTTCAAAAAACTGGGCGAATCAGTTCGGCGTGGCAGCAAAAATGTGTCTTCCGATATTGCTGTTTATGAGGCGGCCTTCGAGAATAGAGGAAATATTAACGAGGTACTTCGCACCAGGGCAAAACATCAGTTAGAACAGACCCTTAGTCCTATTGAGGGGAACCTGATTACAAATCTATTTTATAAATCAGGTCAGATAGCACCGGGTATGGTCAGGGGTTATTGGAGCGCTATGCCGGAGGCTTTTGCCGGTATGGTCACAGGGATAACGCTCGCCGCCGTTGCAGGCCAGGCGGGGCCGCAAGTGGCATTACCGGAAGAGGCTCTCACCGTTCCTGTTGGGGCGGTAATAGGATTAAAGATTGGTTTATCTACTGGAAGCGCCTTTTTTTGGTATAAACAAGGTGCGGGTAGTTTCTTCGCTGCCATGATGGACAAGAATCTGGACCCGGAAATTTCGAGAAATGTGGCGGGAGTAGCGGCTATCCCCTATGCCATTGTGGAACTCCTTCAGGTCAAAGCCCTGACACCGGGGTTAAGAAAGGGCGCAGAGGATATTGTAAGAAGAACAACACTTAAAGTTATAGCCCAGGCCACAAAAACTTATGGTTCTACGTTTACTCAAGAGGTTGTCGAAGAGATAGCACAGGAAATAATCCAGATATCAGCGGAAGACCTCTCCGAATATCTGACTAAAAGCGGGATCGAGATTGACGCTCGCTTTATACAAGAGAGGGCTAACAGAGTTTGGACGACAGCCAAAGAATCGGCACAGGCACTGTTATTATTACCGTTACCAGGAGCTGTTATTGATGTAAGTACGGGCCACAGGGCTATAGTAAATCAGCAAAAAGTGGATGCAATAAACGCGAAGCGTTTTGAATTTGAACAGGCATTGGACTCTATTATCCCGGAATCTGTCAGAAAAGAAGCCGGACTGCAGGCAGCGGAGCCTACAGAAGCACCGTCAGAGGCCCCAGCAGCCCCAAAAGTAGGGGTAAAACCGGAAAAGGGTATTGCAGCACCCCCAAAACCAGCAGAAGTCGATTTAGAGGGCTTAACATACAAAGAGCTGCAGCAGCAGGCCAAGAACCTCGGTATCAAGGCCAATCAGAAAAAAGAGGCACTTATTACACAGATAACCGAGGCCGAACCCGCAGAGGCGGTTACAGAAACCTTAGCCGAGGTTCCGAAGGAAAAACGGATCATATCGAAGGAGGCATTCGAGGCGGCCCGGAAGAGGCTATCGGACCCGACTATATTACGGGCGGGATTAGACCCGCAACAACTCATCGATGCCGTTACGGTCGGCGGCTATCTGATAGAAACAGGTGTTCGTAATTTCGGGGCCTGGTCAGCGCAAATGGTTAAGAGTATCGGTGAGCATATCAGGCCGCACCTGCAGAGTATATGGCAGACGGTCCAGACCGAGAGGGGGTTCGAGGAGGAATTAAAACCGCGACCCGGTGAGCTGGTTACCACGGTACCCGGAACAAATATAATGTTTGATACGGTAAAAGGGCCAAAGGGCAAAGACGTGGTCGAGTTCTTCCGAAGCGGTAAAAAAGTGCACGAAATAGCGGTTACCGGAGCAGAGGAGCAGAAGAATCTCTTAGAAGCCAACCAGGCAATTTTAGCAGCCAAAGGCAAGCCCATTAAGGTGGTTACAGAGGATGAAGCGATTACAGAGAGATTGATTATAGCGGGAACGGAACAAAAAGTTAAAATATTGCGAGAAACGATTGCAGAACTTGAAAAAATGCAGTCTGAAAATAAAGCTCGTGAAGGAACTACGCAGTTCGATGAAGGGCTTGAAGCGTTTGTTACAAAACGAATTAAAATGAAAAAGGCGGAGATAGAGCAAATATTAACCGAAACACCCCCCAAGCCGGTTAGTACAAAGAAATTAGGACTGACACGTGCTGAGCAGGAATTGTTGACGCCTGCTCAACAAAAAGAATTGAGATTGAGACAAATAGAGGGCCAAAAAATTGGATTTAAGGCCGGAGAGAAGGCGAATCTTGAGCGAGCAAAAACAGAGACGCTTAAACTATTACATAGGCAGGAAGTTACAAAGAATATTCGTGAAAAGGCAAGGGAACTGGTTATGGAGTTTGTGCCGCCGGACATACGAGGTGATTTTTTATTCAGGGTAACATCGGCCAAAACTCCAAGGGATTTACGAGTGATAACAGAGACCATAGAAAAGGGTATTGCCCGTTTTGAAAAAAGGGACGCAATAGAAAATTTACGGGAAGCTGCCAAAGCTATCAATCCCAAGAAAATGCTTCCTGAATTTGCCAAAACCGCCAAAGCTATTTTGGATAGTGTGCAAATCGGGAAAATACGTCTTGATACAATGGTCCGCAATTCAGATTTGAAGGACATGGCACAACAGGTTTTAGATTCCGCGAGGGAAGATTCGGTAGCTGCCTTCCGGGCTCAACAGATGCTTGATGAACTGCGGGAAAAAACTACCAAAACGCTTGCTATCAACCAACTTACAATCGAATCCATCGAACAAATAACGGACACTTTGATAGCCTTAAGATTTCAAAATGAGTTAGATACGATAGCGGCAAAAGATGAAAACGCCACCGAAGCGATAAGGCGCAGAGATGAGATTAAAAAGAGCATTGTTGAGATACCGGAAGTCCCTGAATCATTGGGCGGCAAACAAATCAAAAAGTTTAAGTTGTTTCATGATAATATGGAATCCGTACTCGATGCTGTGTCTGGAGCAAGATCAGGAACTTATGATTTATGGAGGAAATCAAAAAAAGCAATTACTGAGTTTGTTTATGATGTATTGAATAAAGGTGTCGACAAGCAAATATTACACAGCGAAAAAGCAAGAAACATATTCAGGAAAATATTAGTTGATAATAAGGTAACACAAAAAGACATACTTAATTGGGCGACGAGACCAGAAGATGTGTCTATTGTTAAAAAAGTTTTTGGCTTTGCACCTCGACCTCAAGTACATAAATTCATGTTAGAAAATGCAAAAGGGAAGGTAGTAGAATTTGAATTTACCACCAACGAGTTAATGTCTATATTTATGGATTCACGCCACAGCCACAATTTAGCAGTATTATTAAAGGACGGTTATAACAGGCTAATCCAGGGGAAGAAACAGAAAATAAGAGGGCTTACCATCGAGAAAACAGAAGAAATAATTGCTTCATTAACAGAACAGCAAAAACGAGTAGCTCGTCAGGTTGGTTCAAAGTTGATGGATGGGTTCAACAAAGATGCCATAAATAATACAAGCGTAAAACTGGAATTTTTTGAACTGGCCAAAGTTTTTATGTATTGGCCTGCCCGGCGTTCGATAACGAGGATAGTCAGAGGCAAAAAACTTTCAGGAACGGTCAAAGTAGTAGAAGGTATGGGATTACTGAAGGAGCGTGTGGGGATAGGCAACCCAATGAAGCTTACAGGATTTTTTGAAACAGTATATGCCACCAATAAGAACGTAGCCGCTTATGTAGGATTGGCGGAACCCTTAAGGGAAGTGAAGTCCGTGTATAACAAAGAAATCATTGAGGAATTAGAAAATATAGGAAGAGGCAAGGAAGTTAAACTTATCACGGATTTGTTGGAAAGATTTGAAGGTCAATCCACATTAATAGGCCCATTGGATACGATAATCAAAAGAATGCTTGGCGGATTCGCAAAAGCAAAATTATTCCTCAATATTAAAATAGCGCCAAGACAACAAATATCGGAGTTTTTAATAAGTGCGTATGTGGATACCAAATATATGACAGAGTTCCGTGGTGTTGGAACCAAAGAGCTTACGGAAGAAATTAGCGAATTATCACCACAGTTGAAAGCTCGTTTTGAACAATTACAATTCGACCGCGATATTGGTGATGCTTTTATAGAAAATGAATTAATGAATTATTTAACAGGCAAAACCACTTTAATTGATAAGACTGCAATAGGCATGAAATTCTTCGACAAAAACGCCATCATTGATATATACCGAGCCGTCAAAGCAGAGGTTATAGAAAAAAATCCAAATATAAACATCAACAGTGAAGAAGGAAAAACATTATTAAAAGACAGGTTTGAATGGGTAGTCAGGCATACACAACCAATGTGGCATCCCAAAGACAGGTCCCTTATAGGTTCGGACCCACGTCCTTTAATTCGGTCTATGACGATGTTTATGTCTCAGAGAGAACAGTTGGTTAGAATGGTAAATAATGGCGTAGTGGATTACATCAACAGTAAGAAAACAACAGAAGATGCAGTCCGCATAGGTAGAGTGCTCGGAACAGTAGCATTGAACCTGGTGGCGTTTACACTGTATAATTTTGCGTGGGCGACTCTTATCCATAGGAAAAAGCGAGATATATGGGATTTAGGTAAGTTTTTCCTGAATGATATATTGTCTTTGCCCTTCTTTGGTAAATATATAGCAAAGTCTTTTGAAATTACTTTTAACGCATTGGCGGGCAGGCCAATATTTAAACGAAGTTTTGATGAGGGACCGATTGAGGGCATCTTGGGACGAATATTAATTGAAGCCATCCCGAATTTTGCTTTAGCAGGCAAACATTTTATCACTAAAGAAAGATACCAAAGTGGTCCGAATAGAGGAAAAGATAAGTGGCCGATTGAATTATTCGTTGCTGTTGATGCTGTGGTAGATGCCGTTGCTTCACTGAAAGGCATACCATATTACGGTGCTAAGGATATTGTAAGATCGGTCAAAGCTCAATTACCAGAAGAATAAAGGAAATTTTTTAACGGAAAGGGTTAAGATTATGAGAAGGTTAATTATCAGTATCATTCTGTTGGGTGTTGTCAGTTGCCAGCCGGCGTTCGGGACGATGTCGAATGAAGCTAACAGGACGACATTAGCAACCGGCGATGGGTCAACTACCGCCTTTACGTTCGATTTCCCTATCGATAAGGGCTCCGCCGGCTCGCACCCGGACCTGGAGGTCTGGTTGCGGGTTACGTCCACCGGTGTACCAGCCCAGCAGACAGAGACCACCCACTACACGGTAACGGCGACAAATAACATCTTCACCTCCGGCGGGACCGTAACAATGGTAACGGCACCGGCGTCAACACAGCAGTTACTCATCCTGCGGGCAACGCCGCATACCCAGAACAGCAGTATCGGGTCGTCGGGCGTAAAACAATCGATAGAAAACGCTCTCGATAAACTGACCAGGCAGATAAGCGATTTGCAGGAGCAGCTTAACAGGTCCTATAAATCGCCGAAAACAGATGCCACTACACTGACAACAACGGCGCCCTCCTCGGTTGACAGGGCAAACAGGAACCTTACCTTCGATGACGACGGCAATATAACGGCCACGGCGGTAGTGACCGGCGTAGCTAATATCAGCGGTTTCGGTGAATCCTTAATCGACGATGCCGATGCGGCGGAGGGGCGCACGACTTTAGGGTTTACTGATGTCAGTAACTATGCCAATCTGTCGGCGGCGATAACGGCCATCGGCGCCACTGAAACAACCCTGCTTATCTCGACGAATATTACGCTCACGGCGTCGGTAACTGTTCCGGCGACCACTACCCTGCGGTTCCGAAATAATGCTATTATTACCTTCGGCGCTTATGACCTTACCATCAATGGTGCTATCGATGCACCCCTTGTACAAATATTCAATACCAACAGCACGGGTGTGGTACCTGCAAGCAGTCAGCCTGATATAGATATAATCTACGCAGTCTGGTGGGGTGCTATCGGCGATAACTCAACCGACTGCGCAACGGCAATCAACGAAGCGATCACAATGTCGCAAAACTCGAAGATAGGCCGGGTTCAACTTCCTCCAGGTATCTGTCGCGTGACAAGTGCGATTCTGGTGGGCACCGGCTCAGTTGATATTCAGGGACACGGAGTAGCCTCTCTGGATGCCCGCGTCTCGACGATTTACCTCGAAGATAACAGCGACTGTAATGTAGTAGAATTGACCGGTGGAAAATGTACTATCCGCAATCTGCAAATCGATGGCAACAAAGCTAATCAGTCCGGCACTTCTTATGGTATTCATATTACCACGATATCCAGCAACGTGTCGTTGGAAAACGTATACGTGCGTAATTGCCTGACCGCGGGTATATTTGTGGACAGTGTAAATAACCTTTATTGCGAAAGAGTATACATTACCGATTCGGACGGTCCCGGGCTTTTAATCGATACCTCTCATGGTGTTGTTTTTCACGGCGATTGTTCCAACAATGACATAGGTATAAAAATCACGGGGTCGGCCGGTTTTTCGAGTAATTCATCTAATATCTATCTGGATAACTGGACAGAGGACAATGCTACCTGGGACCTGGATTTGGAACAGTGCCATCGTGTCTTTTACCGGATGCACGCGGACCCGGGTAACGGCACAAAAGTCAATTTAGGTGACGAGGTATACGAATTCAACCAGTTCCACGTACCGCAAAACTCGATGTATGTCGACGTCCTGCATAACGGGGGTTTCGAGAACTGGGGCTCGACACCCACCACACCGCCCGGTTGGACGGCAGGTACCACTGGAAACGGGGCGGTCTCAAAAGAGACCGTAAATATACGCACGGGTTCCAACGCTGTTTCGCTCGATAAAGGTGGGGCGGGCGCCGCGGATATTGCATCGATTAAACTTGACCTGTCGGATTACAGTTACTTCTTAGAGGATGCGACCTATTTTATGATATCCTGCTGGGTCAAAGGCGACTCGGCGGTTGCTAATGCCTTCCAGATAAGTTTCGTAAAGGGGGTGGGAAGTGCCGGTGTGGGGTATGCTACCCCGGAAAACGTAACGACCGCCTGGCATCTGGTCGAGCACATCATACCGGTATATTCCGGCGTTACCACCGAACAGATCGTATTAGGCACCCGTGGCATAGAGACGGATGTTATAGTTTACGTTGACGACGTTACAATCTCCATCCCTGCCACGCCAAGCCTGTTCCATACGGCCTATTATTCAACGCCTACGATTGATTTGTCCGGCTCGGCGGTTACTCACTACCTGACACATCCTGACAGGAATATATTTATCGAGGATATTATCTACACCTATAC
>SDBT01013904.1_pt1 | contig 12873 bp, 7 predicted proteins | sample 2277101 | NCBI WGS metagenome assembly SDBT01 (sample SAMN10404973, study PRJNA504765) | marine sediment metagenome | isolation source: marine sediment core GS10_PC15, 103 cmbsf | place: Arctic Ocean: Southern Knipovich Ridge | collected 2010 | reverse complement strand
CACCGATACGTCGATACCATCCGGTGGCCGGCCGAAAACAAGATAGCGACACTTAGGCAGCGCAGCGGGCACATGATTATCAAGTACAATCATATCATAGCGTTGTTCGACGCTCAGATCATTTTGGTCCGTTGCGTCAAATTGTGCCGGGGTTTGAAGATCGAGCTTAGCCAGTGGGCAAGCCTGCAAAGCCGATTCGAGCACCTTGTTTCCGCCGGTCACGAGCAGGACCGACAGTTTCTTCGGAGGTGACAGAATAGCCCAGGCGGCATCATCGCAGCTAAGGCAATCCGGTTGGGGCCCCGATTCGTCGGAATCCTGCAATTTTCTGACCTCGAGCACTCCGGCCTCGGCATACGATAGAGAAAAATCCACCGCCAACTTGCCGGGCCGGACGGCTTCCGACGACTCATCAGCCCTTCGCGGCGGAACTGTCACCGACCTGATCGCTAGCACATCGTCATTGATGCTGAGCTGCACATCACAGGTTATAGAAGCGGCACCGTAATTGGCCAGGGTAGCAAAAACGTTTACCTCTTCGGGATTCTCGTATGACCTTCGCGCCTGCATGGCGATTACGGCGATGTTCTGCTGCGATTCTCCCGTGCAGTGAAAAGTCAGCTCATCGGACCCGACCAATATCTGATCCAGGTCGCGGATTTGCCCGTCGCTGAACAGTACGAGCTGGGCCGGTTCTTCGGCGCTCATGTAGTTGGCTTCGACGCCGGGCGACTGCGCGAAAGCGCGGGCCACTACAATAGCCTCGGCCAGTGACGAGACACCGTCACTCGGTGTGACCGCTTCAATGGCCCGGTTCAACTGCTTCTTGTCGGATGTAAAATTGCACATGACCTTGGCACGGTTGTCGAAGGCGATGACCATTGTCTGGTCGGACTCATCCCTAAATGAATAGAAAGCTTTGCTTCGCAGCGACTCAACGAATATTTTGGCTTGCCCTTTGGCGGCCTCCAGACGGCTCGGCTTGACGTCCGTCGCGTTCATGCTGGCGGATCGATCGATCAATAATACGTATCGGCGAGCCGGGCCGGCAATCAGCGAAAGGATAGGTCCGGCCAGCGCAAGTAGTATGGCCAGCAACACCAGTAATTGCAGCAACAGCAGGATATTGCGCCTGAGCCTTTGAAACGGAGCATTGACCTGCAGGTCCTGAACCGCCCGTTTCCAAAGCAGCGTGCTCGAAACAATCTGCTCGCGCCGTTTGAGCTTGAGAAAATACAGCAGCAGTAGCAGCGGCACGGAAACCGCAGCGGCATAAAGAGCTGTTATGGGTGTAAGCCATTCCATAAATTTCTGTAGGGGCAACCCAGCGTGGTTGCCCTGATCCCTAATTTGTATTATCGTTATCCGGGCGGCCACATGGGGCCGCCCCTACAATGGTACAATTCGGCCTTAACTAACGAAGCAGCCGAATCCGCCGTAAATAATTCAGCACGAGCGACTCCACCGAATCGGCCGAATTGGCGAACACATATACGGCACCCCGGCGGGTGCAGAAATCCTTCAATTCGTTACAGTACGCAGTCAGGTTTCGTTTATAGTACTTCGACAGCGCGGCGCTGACCGTAATCTCGGCGGCGTCGGCATCTTCGATATCGATCAGCTTCAACTCCCCGCTCATCTCGGGCGAAAGCTCCTGCGGGCAGAGCACCTGTATCGCATACAAGTCGTATTGTCTGCCGATCAACCGGCGCAGGCCCGAATCGTAACCTTCCTTAAACAGAAAATCGCTCAACACAACCATCACGCCTGAGCCGATGCGCCCGGCGGCCAACTGCCGGCATGCACTGTCAAAATTCGAGGGCCCGTCGCAGTCGGTGGTCAAAAGGCATTCGGCCATGTTATTCAGGTAGTTGCGGCCCCGCATATTGGCAAGCTGGGCCGTTACGCCATCGGCAATAAAACTGATGGTGACCCGGTTGTTATTGACAAGGCTGACATAGCCGAGAGCGGCGGTGAGCTTCTTGATAAATAGCTCCTTCGAAGGCTCGCCAAAACTCATCGAAGCACTCGCATCGACAACGATATGGACGGTTAGGTCCTGCTCTTCGAGATAAAGCTTCAGGAACAACTGTTCCAGCCGGCCGTAAACGTTCCAGTCCACAAACCGAAGATCGTCGCCTGCGACGTACGGGCGATGGTCGGCGAATTCCACGCTCTGGCCGCGGCGCTTGGAACGCCGCTCGCCCTGGAGCTTGCCCTGCAGAATCTTGCGGCTCAGAACGTCGAGCGTGTCCAGTCGGCTCATAAAAACCGGATCAAGCAAATCAGTCAGTTTGTTTCGTCTATGGGACATCAAGTTTCTGCTCCAGATTTTTCGGGGTGCTTGCCAGGACCTGGTCGAGAACCTCATCCGTTCTAATCCCTTCGGCCTGGCCTTCGAAATTCAGCAGAATTCGGTGGCGCAGAGCGGGCATTACGGAAGTCTCGATATCGTCGAAACTTACGTGATAACGCTTGTCGAGCATCGCGCGGACCTTGCCCGCCAGAACGAGGGCCTGAACGCCTCGGGGCGAGGAGCCGAAACGAACGAAACGGTTTGTGACATCCGGTGCGAACTCACCCTGCGGATGCGTGGCCAATACCAGCCGAATGGCGTAGTCCTGAACGTGCTCAGCGATAACGACGTGCCGCACCAGATCCTGGGCCTGCATAATCTGCTCGGCGCCGGTGACATGTTCGGCCCTTGGATCCTCGCCTGTTGTCGTCCGGTCGATAATTGTACGAAGTTCCTCACGATTGGTGTAGGGCACAAGCAATTTGAAGAAGAACCGGTCCAACTGTGCTTCGGGCAAAGGATAAGTGCCTTCCTGCTCGATGGGATTCTGTGTCGCAAGAACCATGAACGGCTCGGGCAGCTTGCGGATTTGTCCGCCGCTGGTGACCGAATGTTCCTGCATCGCTTCGAGCATGGCCGATTGGGTCTTGGGAGTGGCGCGGTTGATTTCGTCGGCCAGAATAATCTGTCCGAAGATGGGGCCCGCCTGGTACTGAAACTGTCGCTTTCCGGTCGCCGCGTCTTCCATCACGATATTGGTGCCGATGATGTCCGCCGGCATTAAATCGGGCGTGAACTGAATGCGCCTAAACTCCAGCGAAAAAACGTCGCTGAGAGTGCGCACCAACAGCGTCTTGCCAAGACCCGGCACACCTTCCAGCAGAACGTTCCCACCACAGAACAGGCAGATGAGCACGTCTCCGACGATTGTCTCGTAGCCGACGATGACCTTGCCTATCTCGCGGCGTAATGAGTCGAACATCTTACGAAAGTCCCGGCATTGTTCCTGAACCTCTTTTTCTTTTTTTGACATTTCAATTATCTCCCAAGGATCTATTCATTATTTATCTCATTATCATCCTGCCTGTCTTCGGCAGCCTTGTGTTTTGCCCTGAGCAGCCTCTGGATGTGCGAGCTGTCCTCGATTGCCTCTGTTTTATCCGGCACGGATTTCTCGAGTTTCTTTTCCACCTTTGTCTCGGCGCGCTTGACAGTATCTGTTGTGGGCAGATCGCCCCGGTAATCTTCGCCGGCCTGATAGCGCCGTGAAGCGCTTTGGTCCGCTTTGCGAGTCGAAAGCTGGTCGCGAAGTGTCTGCCTTCTGGCGCGAAGACGGTCGAGGGTCTGGTCGGCTTTACGTTCGGATTTTTTAAGGCGGACGAAAGAGGCGCCCCGCCTCGCGATTGCTCGAACGTCCAGGATAACTCTGCGTGTCGCAACGTCCAGCAAAAACAGCGCCAGCCAGATAAGCATTAGCGGCCTTAGCAACGGCATCTCGGTTTCGGGAAATTTCAGCCCGGTATAATCGAAAAGGTTGGCCTGATTGGGGTCGGAACTCAGGATTCGCCCGCCGCTGATGTCACTTACCTCCGCGAGCAGGGGCGCGTTGTCGGTAAGGTCTCGAAACTCCGGCGCAAAAGGAATCGTCACAGTTGTGTGGGTAAAGAGCGTCTTCTTGTCTTCTGTGAGTTTCTTGTAGCGCAGGTTAACGATATAGCTGCCGGAAGCGGCCGCCTGGAACTGGCCATGATACTGGCCCGGCCCAATCTGTGTCAGCTCGAGCACGCCGGTCGATACGTCCGGCGAAATGATTTGGCCCTCGATATTCGCGAACTGTATGAATTTGCCCTCGGCGTCGATCGCCTCGACATTAATTGTCACCTGGCGGCCCTGAACGTCGGCGAAGACTTCGCAATCGGCCGACTGGGATGGTTTGGCCGCCCAGCGAACGGCCTGTTCCCAGAATCTTTCAAAACCGCTCCACTGCAGCCAGTTCGATGCCCACCTGCTGTCCACCGAACTGGTGAACGCGGCACATCGGCCGAGCCCGGACTGGCAGGTCGCCAGGATGGGATCTGACTGGCCGCTCGTCAAAACGACCTGATTGAGACCACCCTTGGGCCCGGTCACTACGTAGCCGTCGAGGTTGGGCATGGCATCGGACAAGCCCTTGACAATCTCGCTTAGAGAATAAGTAATCTGAGGAGTAAATGTCTCCTCGATAATCAAAGCACGCCGGACAACCTGGGCTTCCTTGATGAATATCTGGGGTAATTGCTGAGGATCCTTGACGTCATAGAAGCGGCCTCCCGTCGACTGGGCGACTCTCACCAGGCTTTGTATGTCCATAGCCGAATGCGGAAAAATAGCTACGCCGGTGCATGTTATCCCGGCTTCTCTGCATTGAGCAAGCAACTGTGAGGTCGGCGCCACAGGGTCCCCGTCGCTGATTATGATGACGTGCTTTTGAGCGGCGTCGCAGTCTTTCAGCTTGTCGTAGGCGGCCTGCAGATGGTCGTGAAGGCTGGGCATGTCACCCATCTGCATTTGTTCGATTGCGGCGGTGACGGCCTTCTTATCACCCGCCGGGGCAAGGGGATAAACCCAGTCGCTTGGGCCCTGCCAGTTATAAGCCAGTATGCCAATCAAATCCAGCCGGCTCAGAGTCCGCACCGCAGCGAGGGCGACCCTTGTGCCCCAGTAGTTGCCCTGCGGCATCTCGCAGGCATGCATGATCAGCACCAGCGCACCTTTGGGCAATTGCTTTTTCTGGGGCGGATCCAGATCGACGGGAAGAATTTCCGCTACCGGCGAACCTATCCATCCTCCGGCGCCGAAAGATTGAGGCCCCCCCACCATAATCAGGCCCCCGCCGAGGTCGGTCACGTAACGGCAGAGCATTTCCTGCTGCTGGTATGTGAAGTTTCCGCAGCCGGTGTTGACTAATATGACGGCATCCGTGCCCATCAGCAAGGACAGATTGTCCGGGAATTCAGCCGTAGTCGTATACCGCACGTCCATGTCGGTATTCTGCAATGCCCGGCTCAAAGTCTGGCCTGTCAAACCATCGGCATCGACCACAAGAATATTGCCGGGACCGGCGACATAAGTGATCGTACTGGCGCGGTTGTTTTGGACAATTTTATCCTGCCACGGCTCATCGGGAATGAATACGGCCTCGAATTCGTGTATGCCGTTCGTGCCGACAGGCATCGATATTGTCTCGACGTTTGTGCCCGGCTCCAACTCCACCGCCACGGCAATCTCCGGCGAGCCGGGGACAAGATCGACCGGCTCTCCATTGAGATTCAAAAGTAGTTTGCCGCGGACACTCGTTGTGCTGTTGAGGATAAATCGCAGCAAAACCGTCTGGCCGCTCCTTGCTTTGGTGGGTGCGGCCAGGCGTTTGAAAACAACTTCGTTATCGTACGAGTATCGCAGCGGCAGCACATCGATGGGAATTTTGTTGGCCGCGGCGATTCGAGCGGCTTCTTTCAGGTCGCCGCCGGTTTCGTTGCCCTCGCTGACGAGCAGGATTCGGACCGCCGTATCCGGAGGCGCGATAGCCATCGCCATTTGAATACCGTCGGCCAATTTGCTCTGCTGGCCGTTAAGCGTGGTGTTTCTCTGGCGAATCGCAATGTCACCGCCCGGCAGCCTGGAAATACTGGCGGCCTCGGCAACGTCGACAACGGCCAACTGGTCGCCGGGGGTCTTGTCGGCCAGAGCATGGGAAAGGTAGTCCAGAGCCTTCTGCTGAAGATTGGCGGGAATCGACTGGCTTCGATCGATGACGACAACCAATGTCATACGCCGGCTGGTCCGTGTGAGCATAGGCCGGGCCAGTAAGGCAATAAGAATTATGACGACCACGCAGCGCAGGACGATAGCCAGCACCCGGCGGACCGGACCCAGGGCGGCAAGATTTCGCAGCCCGAGCCAGACTATCGGCACCAGCAGAATGCACCCCACAAGCCACCATGGCTGGCTGAAATAGAAACCATACGTATATGTCATAGCTGCCACACCTGAATCCGATTATTGCCGGCGTCGACAATGAAGGCCCGGCGCCGAGCGTCGACTGCTACGCCCCAGGGATATGCCAGTTGTCCTGATTTCCTGCCCGCACGTCCGCAAACGGCAAGACTCTTTCGGTCGGGGCCGAACAATTGTAATCTATTATTTCCGTACTCGCAAACAACCAGTGTTCCGTCCGGCAGCAGCGCCAGATCATAAGGATAACGCAGTTGCCCCGGTGCCCGGCCGGCTGAGCCGATATATCCGAGCAGGTTGCCGTCAAAATCGTAAATCGCAATACGATGATTGCAGGCGTCGGCCACATAAAGGCATTTTCGTGCCGGGTCCACGCATAGAGCCGCAGGCCGGGCCAACTGTCCTGCCCCGCTGCCGGGAGTGCCGAAACAATACAGGAAATCTCCCTGCTCGGTGAAGACGCTTATCCGGTCGTTACCGCCGTACTCGCTGACGAAAATTCTGCCGTCCGGTGAAAACGCCACATCGGTCGGATAAATGAAGCAGCCGTTCTCCTGCCCGAACCTGCCGAATTCGTCGATTTGCTTGCCCTCAGGGGAAAAGACCACGACACGGTGGTAATGCGTGTCGGCGACGTAGAGATTGCCGTTCGGGGCGACGCTCAGTCCGGTCGGTTTGCCCGTTTCGACAAGAGGCATGTTTATGACATCGAGAAATTTGCCGTCGGGGCTCAGTCTTTGGATTCGCCCTGTCCTATCGACAACTAAAAGCGAACCGTCTCCGGTGACATCGATGGCCCTCGGGTAAATGAATTCCCCCTGTCCCCGTCCCGTTTGTCCGAAAGCGGCCAATACCTTCGGTGAGTCACTCGTGGGTGATACATCGTCACAACCCATTAGTGCAGGTACGCAGACAGCGATAATTGCGAATACCACCAGCCGGCGGACCCGGATTAACCGCAGCAGCGAAACAACCATCACGGCAAGGACGAGAAACAGAAAAATCAAAACCAGGCACGAAGCAATCACCTGCTGGTCCCGGGCGTAGTGCATCTGGTTTAGCAATCTCTGGGCAAAGTTCGGCAAACCCGCCGGCAGAAGTACCATCGTAGCGGACAATTCCGTGATGCCCAGCATTACGATCAGAATGAATGTCCCGACGAAGAGAGGCCACGTATGCGGCAGATGCACATACCACCACGTCTTGAACCGTGATGCGCCATCGAGTGACGCCATCTCCGAAAGACGCTTTTCGTGTGCATATCGAGTCAGGAGCAGCAAAATCAGGGCGATGCCCGCGAATCGCCCGGCCTGTCCCGCCGAGACAAGGTACCAGCCCTGCCGTATTGCCGGCGGGACATTACAAACAGCCAGCATTTTGAGCAGGGAAACCGCGACCAGAGAAGCCGGGATAAACATGACGAGAAATATCGTCGTGCGTAAGATTAATGATAACAGTTGGCAAAGACTCCCTCTGCCGGGCCTGCCCAGCGACAAAGCCCCAAATGCAATCAAATACGCCATACCGGCTGCGACGACTGCGATGGCCAGCGACCAGCCTAAATCATCCGGGTGCAGCCTTAAGAATTGCCGCAGTGCCTGGGTGTCGGTCATATTACTGACCAGCAGCGCCAGCGGCACGATCAGCGAAATTCCAATCAGGCCGAGCAGCACAATCCATCGCCATCTGTGTGATTCGAAATCGGCCGCCCCGAGAGAAGCATCGCCCGATACCCAGGAGCGAGAGCTTTTTCCCAGTGCAATTGCAAGCAACAAAGCCGCAACCACGATGGGCCAGGCCGCCCTGACAAGATAGCCCTCCGAACCGGTCAGTTCATACAGGACGGCTAATTCCGTCCCGATCGTACTGATACCCGCGAGATGAAAGGTTGCAAACTCGGACAGCGACAGAACAAAACACACGCTGAAGGCCAGCAGCAAAGGACGCCAAAGCAGCGGCAGCGTAATCTTCCTGAATATCCCGAAACCGTCCGCGTCGAGAGATGCGCAGTCCCGGATTGACTTGTCTATATTTCGCCATCCCTGTGCTATCAACAGAGCGGCCAAAGGCCAGTACCAGAGAATGAGAACCAGAGAGGAGCTAAAGGCGCCGACGAATCTGGCAACCTCGGGCTTGCCGGATAAGTATGCACCAAGCGCAGTGGTGGGACTAAGCATCAGCGTCCACGCGTAGTAAAGGACGTAACGCGGCAAAACCAGTGGCATCAGCAGCAATAACAGCAGCAGGTCCTTGCGGGTCCGGCATGTCCCGAGCAATCGCCCGGGGACCCATCCCAGGAGAACGGCTGCCGCCGCTACGGCAGCGCTCAAACCAAAAGAGCGAAACACCGAAGCGGCAATCCCGTCGGCGGTTTCCAGCCCGGCGGCTGGGGAGACGACCTGAACAAACAGAACCAGAAGCGGTAAGAAAATTACAACTATCCACAGGACCAGAGATGTAGCCGTAAGAAACTTGCCGCCGATAGTCTCGTCGTTCACCGTAAAACCTCCCTCGCAGTCCGGATGGCCATCGGCAGGCGGTCGGCTATTTTCTCGTAATCCACGCCCAAAGGCTTTGGAATGACATACATCTTGAATTGTTCGGGCAGTGCCGGGCGGATCGGGCAGTTATGCGAATCACTGACGAGAAGCATTTGCTCAAGCTGTTCGCTTAGGAGAAAATCCATCAATTCCTCAGCTTCTTCGGGATTGCCGGCGCCTTTGATAAGTGCTGCCGTGTTAGGTATTGCCAGGGCGCCGTCACCGCCCTGGTTGAGATAATTCATCGCGATGGGCCAGCCGTTTCGCTGAGCGGCATAGACGTCGTCGGTGTCCGTGAAGCAAACATCGGCCTGTCCCGTGGCGACCATTCTAACGGCTATGCTGTTACCGGCGACCAGGCGGATGTCATTCGCTTTGAGCCCTTCCAGGATTTCCGTTGCCCGGGCCGAATCATAATGAGCAAACCAACTGGCCACGTCTCCGCCGGTTGTGCCGAATTCGGGCGCAGCCATGACGATCCGTCCTTTCCATTTGCTGTCGAGAACATCTTCGAGGCACTTGGGAGCATCGTCGGCAGAGGCTCGTGTGGTGTTATATGCAATTACTCGCATTCGCAGCGCGAAGCCGTACCATCGACCGTTGGGATCGGCGTATCGCTCCGGCCAGTCCTTCGTTGTATCGCTACTGTAGGAGGCAAGGAGTGACTCGCGGGCCAGACGTATCGTGTGAAAAATCTCGTTCGACCAGAAGACATCGGCAATCGGCGAGGCCGACTCAGCCCTGATTCGCTGAATCAGACCGACCGTTTTGCTGGCCTCGGTATCGAACCGGGATAGGACGTCAATACCTGTCAGCCTTTCAAACTCGGCGATGATCGGTTCGGCAATCACCTGGTCCACCGAGCAATACAGGATAACCTTTCTGTAGTTTTGCCGGGGGGTTTTTCTGCAGGATGGCAAGGTAGAGAAAAGACAAGCCGTGACAATTATGATAAGACCGGGAAAGACAATTTTTCTTATTCTTCGCATACCGGTAATTTCTTGGTGCGGGATATCCTTCACTCGCCCCCGGACTGTTCGAGCCGGTCGAAATATTCCTTTAATGCTTCTTCCCGGCCGAAATATTGCTTTATTGCTTCTTCATATTTGCGGGGGATTTCATTCTCACTGATGGCCGCGGCGGCACCGTCACGGGCGGCCTGAACTACTTCCGTAAAATCACGCTTCGCTTCGCCTTTGATCTGAGACTCCTGAAAATACCAACTGGCTATTACAGAGCCCTGCCTCGGCTTGTTTTTCAGACGGGTCCTCTGCGTGGATGTATCATCCGCTGCGGTTCCGCGGGGGCCATAGCCCACACCCGGACCTCCGGTTCCGGGCCCGGACCGGTCGGACGAACCTTCTAGGAACGGGGCCTGCCCACCGAGGCCCTGGCCCATTCCTTCTCCCAGACAGGCGATGGCACGGCTGATCTCATCGAGGCTGGCCTGGGTAAGCATCAACTGCTGTTGCAGGGCATCAAATTCGCCCAGTTGCTCGGCCGCGGCGGCAAGTCCGTCTCCCGACAATTGCCCGGCACCCGCGCCACAGGCCGCAATAGCGCTTCCGAGGCCGGCACACATGCTGGCGGCCGACCGAAAGGCTGAGGCTTTGCGGAGCAATTCTGCAATATTTTCAGCGGCCAGGCCGCGCTTTAACAGCGTCTGACGTAACTGCTGCTCGCTCAGCTTGGCAAGCTCTTTATTCAGCCCGAGCTTCTCCAGCTCCTTTTCAAAATCCTCGTTCTTTTGCGCCAGTTCCTGAAGTCGCCTGGCTAAATCCTGCAACTGCCCGGCCCGGGCCTTTTGCTGCTCCGGGCTCAGATTACCTTTGGCTAATTCCTTCTGCAGGTCGCTCATAATATTGGAGGCCTGAGAAAACTTGCCTTTGGCCAGTGCCAATCGTAGCTTTTGGGAGAAAACGTCGGAAGAGCCCCTTAACTGCTTAAACATTTTCTGCAGTTGATTTACAGAATCAAGCTTCATGCCGCTTTGCATCTGCTGGATTTTGTCGGAAAGGTCGCCGAGCTGGCGGATTGCCTGCCTTTTGATATCCTGCGGCCTGGCATCTTTCGGTGTCTGGTCGAGCTTGCTCAAGGCATCGGCAAGTTCAGGCTCACCCAACTGCTTGATTGCCAGCTTGACCGGATCTGCTGCATCTTTGATATCCACTTTGGTTTTCTCGAGCTGCTGGGCGCGTTGCTGCTGCTGCCGGTCCTTTCTCAGGAATCCGAGCAGGTCTTTCTGCGGCATGAAAAAGATTATGGCCGCTGCTATCAGCCACGTGCTGATCGCGTACATCCAGCACTGTGAAGGCCGGATGGGAAAATGTCCCTGAATGTTCGCTTGCTCGGCCTTTTGTCGTGCTTCGCTCCGTGCGGCATCGGCAAAAGGATCATCGGAATCGGCCAGGGCCAAAGTTGTACTGAAACGCTCGCGCAGCTTCAGCCGTTCATCAAGCAGCAGTGAAACCTGCATTCGGCTCGGCTGTTTCATCAGCCAGAGCAGCAAAATCAGGACGATCGCCGCAGCCGAAAAGCCCAGAATCGCCCTTGAATTGACGGATTTGATAATGCCCAAAGCCAGCAGGCGGTCGGTCAGAACAGCCAGCATTACGATAATCCCTGCGGCAGTCAGGATACGTCCTGTATGCTTGAGCAGTAGGTTTATGCTGCATCTAACCCAAACGCTGCGAAGCTTCTTTTCGAGTGTTTTGAGCATTTGCAAGGCCTTTCCCACCAGATCCTGTTATTAAGGTTCTACGAAGGATATAGCGCCCCGGTTCACCCGGATAACTGTTACCATTTAAGTATAGACGCAAATTGCTCGGAAAAGTTACTGTTTATTTCCATAATTTACTGAAAAACTTCAATTTCCCGGCACTTTTTTACAACTACGATTTGCCCATTATAACGGTCATCAACAATCCCGCAAAACGATTTCTTAGCCTTTATAGCAGATTATACTGAATTATCTTTCCACTATGAAAGTCACGTCCCAGTTTGGGGATTCTTTTGTTCTCCGCCGCGGTCTTTCTTTGCCGTCGTCATCGCTCAGGTCTTCGCCGATACTGTAAACCACGAAGCCAGGCTCAAGTCTTTTGTATCGTAGCTCATTGCCGTCGAACGGATCTTTCGGGACGCTTTCCAGGTATGTCGGCACAAGGTCGGTCAGTTTGTCCGGGAATTTGTCGGCTGCCAGGCGATAACGCTGGACGGCAAGCGAGGCATCGGCGGTGCGAAGGTGTCCTATCGTTCTCAGTTCTAAGGTGGTCACTCTTGATAGTGCGGGCATGATCTCGTGCAGCAGTACGTGGGCCTTGGAAGTCGATTGGAGTTTGGCGCTGACAGCATCGACCGCCTGTTGACGCTCGTGCAGTGGAAGCTTGGTGCTTTTCATATATCCGTCCATAAGATCAAGGTAAATAACCGCATCGGCCTCTGCCATGCCCACGGCGTTGTAAAGCGCAAGGACAGGCCTGACCAAGACCGGGATATCGCCGCCCACGAGACCCGGATATACGCCCTCTGGATCCCTGATGAAAGTGATTCCCACACAGCGTTCACCTATAAATGCACAGGACATGTCGGATACACGCTCGCTCTCACGGACACGCTCAACAAGATCGAGCAGTTGTTCATCCGTAAGTTCAGCCCGGTTGACGACCTGTTCGACGGTCGAAATCGCGACGTTCTGGCATCCGACACGAATAAGTTGAGAAACAATCGTTGGTAATTTTGCAAGTCAACGGGCGATTCCGAAGCCTGAAATTGCCGAATGTGTAGCTGCTGCACCGTCTCCATCCTCAGCATACAGAACGGCCTCGAGTTCCAGCAACCTCACAACATTGCGCATTTCACTCAGGTTGGACATAAAAGTAGAAGTCACAAACTCGACACTTAGGTCAATAGGATAGCGGCAGTGCTCTATCTCGGCGGCTTGGTGGAACAACTCCAGAGCCTCGTTGTTGTCGGCGATGTATTCGGCAATCAGAGTTTTCATTTCTACCGAGAGCGGTTCTGTACGAAGGGGAAGCTTTGCACTGC
>SDBT01013903.1_pt1 | contig 12873 bp, 12 predicted proteins | sample 2277101 | NCBI WGS metagenome assembly SDBT01 (sample SAMN10404973, study PRJNA504765) | marine sediment metagenome | isolation source: marine sediment core GS10_PC15, 103 cmbsf | place: Arctic Ocean: Southern Knipovich Ridge | collected 2010 | reverse complement strand
TTAACTGTTCGCCAGTATTTCTGCTGGTTATCCAAAACGCGCCGAAGCGCTTCTTGACTGGGATTTGCTGGTATTTCATCCCAATTCAGCCTGGAGAGGGGAGGGCCTTGATGCTCAAAGGGGACCTGGGACATACGATCCGGCTCAAACAAGAGATAATAATGGCGATGGTATTCCGGACACTTTCGATGAGAGGAAAGGTCCTTACCTGGAGCTTGCGAATGTCGGCGCGTTCAGACTTCTCGATCTGTTTGGGACTAATGCTGTCGGACCGTTAGATCTTAATACATTTGTGATTTGCGATGTATTTGGTGCAAAGAAAATAAGCATGGCTAATGGAAAGATTGTTCGGGCCGGGGCGCCAATTCTTTATTACCGGGCGGACACTTCCGGGAAAATGATAACTACAATTTATGATTCAGATGACAACTTTTTCCTTGTCGCCGCCAAGCGGAGGGCCGATGGTGTAATGCATCCATTAATGAGGTCTAACGTCTTCTATGACTATATCAAAAATCCGAAGATAACAGCGAGAGACTGGCCTTACAGGCCCGATTCTTACATATTAATTTCAGCGGGGGCCGATGGTCTCTACGGGACGCCCGACGACATTACGAATTTTGGAAACTAAGCCCCCATCTAACGGGGAGAACGATGATATACGCAGATTATTATTCACCACGAAGGACACCGAGGGCCACGAAGAAAGATCAAATAATCATTTTTAAACCGCGGATACCTATGGCACAAGTTTCGCGGATTACGCGGATAAAAAGAAAAAATACTCAATTTATGGCTTAGCTATCGGCAATAGAAAACTTGTGCCCGCGAAGGCGGGTATAGTCAATTTATGGCTTAGCTATTACAAAGCCTTCGTGGTTCTTCGCGCTCTTCGTGGTAAAAGAATATTTTTATTGTTTTTTCGTCGTTTATGTGTAGGATAACTTCAAAGGCGTAAGACAACACTGAACACGAAATATCCTTGAATCATTCGTTTGTCATTCCTGCGGAAGCAGGAATCCAGATACTATTTATGCCTTGTGCCCTTACGAGTGAATAAGCGTTAGCTGTCGGCCAAAGGCCACGACATACGATATGCGATATACGATATACGAATTTATTCGAAATACGACATACGGATTTATATGGGAAGGCTTTCGAGAATGAGAATTTTAATAAGACAGTGTTTCTTAAATTTTAATAGGTGACTGTTAGTTTTCTCATGGTTGAAAAGACGGATGCAATCGCTTTGTTAGGAAGGAATCTCAATAGGACAGACATGCTTATCGAGGCCATGACGAAGATTAAGGCGTATAATCGACTATACCAAATGGAGCATGCGCATGATCGAGAGTATTTAGAGGTGGTGAAGAGTGTCCAAAATAAGCAGTTGGAGGAAATTGAACAGTCCTGTGCAGAACACGCCATAGTTTCCTTGGCTACAGCTTTCGAAACGTACTACAAGGAATTACTACAGCAATTGCTTTCCGAGTATCCAGACTACTTCCTCTCAAGGGACACCAAGTACTCTGACAGAGTAAAGAGGCTAATTAAAGATAGCCAACCAGTAACGTATGAGGAAATCGGACAGGCACTAAACTTAGGAAGCCGTTTCGATTACTATAAGTTCTTCAAAGCCTATGCAATCCCATTGCTTTCATCAGATAAAGAGGACTTTATTGAATACGTATACCTACGACGAAATAGTTACGTTCACAATGCTGGAAGGTCGGATGCGAGAACGAGAAAAAAATTCGCGGCAACCTCACCACCTTTCAATGAATATGCACTCAGCACAGAAGCGAAGAAAATGAGAACGAGATTTCGGAGGATTTTGTACAAGTCATATGACAGAATGAAAGCGATTCTAGCCCATGGGTGAATGAGCATTCGGTGCCGCCTAACCTGTGACTCCATCGGATGCAGTTAACTACAGTCGTGAGAATTCTCATTGACAAAAATTAATCGATAATCAACAATTAATGAAAAGAGCCGAAATAACGGAAATTCTTTACTTTGACATTTTATTTCTTTTCGGGTATTGTTTGTTCATAATTGAATGACGCGGACATCTTGAAGAGTGCAACAAAATTAGAGTGTTTGGCGGGAATTGTGGGTTAGGTAATGTATAGTTTGAAAATAGGAAGTGGCATACTTGCAGGCTGGGAATTGGTAAGAACAATGTAGGTGGCTTCAGTAAAGGAAGGTATGCGATGGCAACCAAAAAGGTAAAGAAAAAACGTAGACATCTCGAGTTCGACTATCTCCCGCTTGATCTAATTGATGTGAGCATATCGAATGTCCGAAAGTCAAATCTTGAGGAAGGTATAGACGAATTAGCCAACAGTATTAGAGAAATAAATGTTCAACAACCCGTCGTCGTCTATAAGAAAGACAACAGATACAAACTGATTATTGGTCAACGGCGTTTCTTGGCGTCTCGGAGAGCAGGTAAAGCGAAGATACCGGCTGTTATTACGAAAGTGACAGATGAGACGGATGCTCTTGTTAAGTCATTCAGTGAAAATATTCATAGGCTCGATCTCGATTACAGCGATAAAATGCAAGTTGCTTTGGAGTTACGCAAAAGATTAAAATCAATCGGTGAAGTGGCCAAACACCTTGGAGTGAGTGAGCAGACTGTCAAAAACTATCTTGGATATGCCGCGGTTCCCGAAAAGATTAAGGAAATGGTGACAAATCGGAAATTCGGCGCATCTGTTGCAATGAGAATCAGCAAAGGCATCCCCGATGAGAAATTGGCTGTGGATGTTGCCGAAGAGATCAAGAAAATGCCGCGTGCAGAACAGAGGAATTTGCTGATAGACGTAGCCATTGAGAATCCGCGTGAAAAGAAAGTGGGAAACCTTGTTCGTATTGCACAGAAGACAAGTAAAGCAAAGAAGATCACCATCTATGTCACAGCTCACGTATACGATGCAATATCGGCAGCCTCTATAGAATATGAGACAGATGCGATGATGCTGGTAAAAAATGTAGTCGAAGAGTGGCTTTCGAAAAGGGGTTACATTAAATGAGAAAATGGGACGAGGCTAAGGCACTCGCTACCACCTTATCCAATACGAGGACAAAAAAGCGTCGTGATGACCTGATCACCGTTGCCGGTGCAATGAAGTACTTGGTTCAGTTGTACGGGTCACAAAGAGAGGTTGCAGCAAGAGTCGGGGTGCATCCAGAGATGATCAGACAGTTTCTCACCGTCTTGAGACTGTCTGGAAGTGTTCAGGCCCTATTTGCGACCAGACAACTCGATAGCGTTGATGTGGCGAAAGAACTGGTCACTCTGAAGGATCAAACGCAACAGGAGCAGACTGCTGTAGAAATAGCGAATATGCCATCGAAAGATGCACGAGACATAACTCGGCTCATCAAGAACGCCAGATGCGGAGTGGAGGCCGCTAAAAAAGCCGTGTTGGAAGCAAAGCCAAGTGGCTTGAATATCTTTCTCTTGGATTTTGCTGATGATGTTTTGCGGAAGCTTGAGTGCGAAGCAAGGAAACGAAAGATGAAACCGGCTGAACTGGTTCGAGAGATAGTCAACGACTGGCTGAGTGCGAAAAGTGGGCCAGACAATTGAAGTAGAGGGCGAGTATGGAATCAGCAAGAACAGTTGTCAAGTATTTGAGAGAACTGGATGAGTATCTATCCAGATTCAGACACAAAGAAAGCATCTACTTTGAACGACTGACAGGTTTAGCGTTTAGTAAAATGCTTTCGCTTCCGTTCTATAATCTTGACACGGATGACACACAGGTCGAGCATCGAGTCGTGTGGCAGAGTCATTCTACTAATGGGAGGCCATCCAAAGCGACGGCAGGCAAACCGGACATCATCGCGTATTGCCGAGGATTTTACCTCATAATAGAGGCAACACAAAAAACAGGGGCGAATCAATGGACCCAAGAGTTCGCCCAGGCATTCCGGCACTGCAATGAGTTTGTGAGAGCCAACGGTTTGAATTCAAAGGAAGTGTACATTGTATTCGTCACGCCAGAAGTTTACGAAGACACCTATCGGTCTCTTCGACACCATCCAAGAGAAGAATACCAGTTTGTGCCAATCTATACTTCGACTCTTGCGGCAATTCTAAACACATCAATATTGGCATTTACTATGAAGAACTTGGAACTGCGAGGACTATTTAACGTAATCCCTGATCATGTGAGTAGATCGTCTACGGTGGAGGAGTTTCGGGTGGGTTTGGCGGATGGTGTCACAAGCTGGCAGAAGGATGTCATGAGACGTGAAAAGAATGCTTTCATTGGTGTGAAGTCCTACGAAGCAATGAAGAAAATCCAAGGTCCAGTAGTTAGTGTTTCGGAGATCTTCGAGAAGTTAATAAAGCATCCATTTGTCGGACAGTATTTGAAGATTATTGGTGAAAAACTCAATCTTACCGAAATAGAGAAAGTTTTAGTCGAACAAAGTTTAGGTTTTTGTGCTGGGCGGATCCAAACGGGTGAGCGGCTTTTCGAATGTGTACCAGGAGTAGATTTCAAACACAGGGGTTTGAAATTGATCAAGACAGTAGAGAAAATATGTCGTCAGCCTGATTGAGTTGTAGGTCTTGTGAAGTCTTGGAGAAATTCGAAACACTTAAGTATTTGGCGCAGTACAGCCGATATAAAATACTATGTAAAATGAGTTAAAACCGTATCTAAGTTAAAGGTTTGAAGTGGTAAATATACCGAATCACGTGTCAAAATGGGCTGACAAGCTTCATAGCTTAATCTCTCCTTTTCGTCTAAGGGGAGTCCGTGTTGATTGTCCTGTTTGTGGCGAAAGAGGCACGGCAACTTCAAGGTGGATCAAAGGGCCAACAGTAAAGCCGGTTTATGTTATTCATAATTGGAATGGCACTGTAAAGAGTGTGTGTGGGCTTGAGGAGGATGAAGCCCAACAGATACGACCTGATGTTAAGATTTATAAAAGTGATTTTCGTAAAATATTACAGGGTGCTAAGTGTTTTGTACTGACGAGCGGTGGAAAGGATAGTTTAGCAACAATAGTATATACAAAGAAAATAGCAGAAGAAGCTGGTGCCGAATTGAGAGCTATCCATGTCGATACTACTGTTGGTTTTCCGGAAGTGACAACTTATGTTCGGAAAGTATGCCGTCAACTTAGAGTCAGACTTTCTATTGTACGACCGAAAAATGATTTCTTCGACCTTGCAGAAGATTGGGGCATACCGAGTTTCCGTTTTCGCTGGTGTTGCAGAGAATTAAAAATCAAACCGATACAGGACTTTTTAGCTAAAATTCCTGGAAAGAAAGTTGTGATTGATGGTATTCGTGCTCAGGAATCAAATCAGCGAGCTAAATATTTACCTATCTGGTATCATCCAAGTTTCAAATGCTTATCGGTAAGCCCTATTTTTCGGTGGACAAAAAAACGGGTTGAACGTTATGTGAACTCTGCCGATTTACCGGAGAATCCGGTACGAAATTTAGGATGCTCGGCGGAATGCTGGTGCGGAGCTTATAAAACACCATCTGATTTTCTTAAACTTAAAGAAATCAAACCTGAACTATTTGATAAACTATCAGATTTAGAAGAACAAAGTCCGACAGGATATACATTCCTATACAAAAAAGGTAAGCGGCTTCCTTTGAGAGAACTCACATTGACTTCTAAATAAATTCGTGTCCCTTCGATTGCATTGAAGGCATGCTTTTTTGGGTCAGGATAACAACAGAACCTAATCCGGGAAATTCAACGACGCGAATTTGCCGTGGTACGGGCACAAGTTTACGATTGTAATTGATAGAATTTAATATGGATGCACCCTATCATCTCCCTTTGGGAATAAATACTTTATTAATCATATCCTGTGCAAGTTCTTTAGCGCTTTCTGCGTCTAAGCCATCAAGTACAAGGTCAATTTCATCGTACCCATTCCTGTTGGCTACTTCCTGAATATCTGCATTGATGATATTATTAGGAATTTCGGCAATAATTCCTGCCGCTACATAAAACAAATTAATTTCTCTGGCTGATTCTAAGCAAATCCATACACCCGCTTCATTACACTTAACGAACACTTTTTCACCTACACTTTCTTTTGGGCCAGCCTTTTTCATTTATTATAGCTAAGCCATAAATTTACGATTTATTATTGATTATTGATCCACGCAATCCGGGAAATTTAACGACGCAAATTCCTTATGGTATTTTTTTGCTGCTTTGTCGTATGCCATTGCGGCCTGGATTTCGTCTTCGAAATATCCGATGTATTTTCTCTTTTTGTTATAGCGTATAAGGACAATCCATTTCTTTCTTTGTTTCTGCCAACTGACTCCTGTATATTTCGAGGATTTACTCTTTATAAAGTGTATCCTGTTGTAGTTATTCTGCGAGCATGTTGCGAGCCGGAGATTGGCTTTTCGATTGTCCAGGCCGTTATGATTAATGTGGTCGACTAAAAGATGGCCGGGCGGGTGGATTACTTCACGATGCATCCCGATAGAAATATACTTTTTGCCGACGCGTTTGTTTCGGCCGGCATAGAAGGTATTTGTGCTCTTGACGGCATACCATTTGTGCTTATTTAATCGCTCGAAATCATCCGGATCGACGATGGCGTATTTTCCCTGAGTAAGCGGTATCCGTCGGAAAGCGTAGCCGTAGCGGGCCCGGCGGTACAACAATAACAGGACCACGAAAGGCCGTGCCAGCCGGTCCGGAATCGTGATGGAAAAATTGAGCTTAATACCACCGCCCCCCAGGGCTATAGAGAAAAACTGGATTCCCGCCTGCGCGGGAATGACAAACACTGTTTCCGTAATTTTGCCTTTTTATTTGTTGCTTTTGGCCTGAGGCAAAAAGCAGCGCCTCTATAATTGAACGAACCTGCGCGTTTGATGCGAAAATCTACAAAATTGTAGACGGGTTTTTTAACGTAAGTTCTGGTGGGTAATGGAATAAAAAAAATTTCAAACTTTTTTATTTTTGTTTCCAACTACCATCGCTTTTGGTCGAAAAATTCCAACCAAATAGTCAATCCGGAGTTTCTCCGTCAGGGTGCTATTTGAAAAAACAAACCTAATTTGAAAATCCCCTGCAAATGGGTGGGGATATGAGAATGGTGCCGGGAAGTTGTTTGCGGCTCTCAGATGGCTAAAAAATGCTTTTATTTTCAACAAAGAGTGAATATGTCCCTGCATTTGAACGATAATAATAGATGTTTGACGCTATTTAGAAGGATGCATTTATCAGCCGGGTTCGTCCCGGCGAAGATCTTAGCAGCTTATGGAGACGTTATAATGCGAATCAGGTACGTTGTTTCAACTATGATATTCTGGGGGCGCGAGCATCCCCTATCCTTCGAGCAGGAGTGCCAGTACCTTCAGTCTCTGGGCTTCGGGATCGAGTTATGGCCCAATATCAAGGGCCAGCATGAGTGCAGGTACAAGAAACGCAATTGGCCCAGGCTGGCCGCAGCGACACAGGACATGCTGGTGGCGATGCGCTCTCGCGATGATAATCCGACGGTAGAGCAATGGAACGAGCAAATCGAGTGCGCCAAGCTTCTTAATGCCAGTATAGTAACGAACTTACAGAGTCTTGGTCTGCCGGAAGAGCCGGAGCTGAACGGCTGCACTTTTGCCGCCGAAGTGATAAAGCTGGCCGAGCAGAACGATGTGAAATTATGCCTCGAAAGCGGCCCATTGCCGATGCTCAAGCATGCCCGCGAGAGGTTCGAAACCCTTCGGTTCTGCCTCGATACCGGTTTCGCCAATGTGGACGGCGAATATTCTTTCAAGCAATATGTGGATGAATTGGCCCCGAACGTGGCTCATTTGCACCTGACAGATAATTATGGACATGTGGACGACCATGTACCGCCGGGCCTGCAGGGAGGTATGCCCCGGAAAAATTGGGATTACCTGCTGGATGTTTTGGGCAAATACGACAATGATATCGTCGGTTCGTTCGAGATGAGTCCATGTATGCCGGCGGTAATGATACGCCAGGCCAGCGAGTTTATGTTCGACGCCTTGAAATGGCCGAATCGGCCGCAAAAACAGCCCGGATACGCAGATGTCAGCTATAATCCGATATAATAAGGAAGAAGCTCTAAGCACTCCGTAAGGAGTCCCAGGGACGAAATGCTAAACAATATCGATTTTGTCGTTTATGTGACAATATGGGTAATATAGGTAAATATTCAGTTAGCTGTTTCGGAGATATAAATCATGAGAATCATTAGAAAAGCAAATATTAAAAATCAAATATCAAAATTATGGAGTCCCTCCGGGACGACTTCTACAACTTTGCATTTTGCACTTTTCATTTTGATATTGCCTTTGATCGGCGGCTGCCGCGCGCAACAGGAAAGCTCGTTTCGTGCCGGTTATGATTTTAGCAGCGTAACCAAGGTTGCGATTGTGTCTGTCGAAGGGGCCGTGCCAAGTGAAGCGGCCAAGGATGAAATTGCCGACTTCTTCGCGATCGAGCTTCTGGAACGGGGCTATGCTCCAATGGGCCGCGCCCAGGTTAGAGCGTCGCTTGCCGAGCAGGAGACCGAAGACGAAATAACAGACTTGACTACGCCCGAAGGAGCGGTCGAGGCCGGCCTGGCTCTCGATGTACCGGCGGTTCTTACTATTAAAATACCCCATTTCGGCGATGAAATGTCTATCTCGGCGACGATGATCGACGTCGAGGACCGCAGTATTCTGTGGCTTGCCAACGATACCGACAGAGGCGGGGGAAGATTCTCCTCCTTATTTCGCTCAAAATCCGGCGGCAGCAAAAAAGAGGGATTATTAGGCCCTGTCATGGACGATGTTTTAGGCTCAACGAACGAGCCTCTATCTCCCCAGGACGCCGAGAGGGCGCAGCGCATCGTAAAGAATATGTGCAGAAGCCTGCCCACGAAACAGGCGCCGGCGGCACCGGAATGGTAAGGTCTGATTTTACACTTTGAATTTTAATCTTTGATTTTATTTATGCCCTGCCGCCGACAGAAAGGCTTCGATATTTTCTGTCGGGACATCGGGGGGCATTCCGCCGCCGCACGAAAGGATGATGCGGCTCTTATCTTCAACCGAATCGAGAGCGGCCTTGACGCTGTTACGAACGTCGTCGGGGCTGCCGGCTGCGAGTACATCACGCGTGGGGATATTACCGAGCAGCGTGACGGCATTATTTGTCAGCTCTTTCATCTCGGCCAGCGTGTGCTGAAAGCTGAAATTGAAAAGATTCACGCCCATCTCAGGCAGGTACGGAGCGCATATAAGCCCTGCGGCGTCGTTATGAAAGAACCTCACGGCGACATCGAACGATTTGAAAATCCGCTGCAGGTAGGGCAGGGCCGTCTGCTTAAAATCCTGCTCGCCCAGAAAGCCCACGATGTCGTCGAGAATAAAGACGCCGTCGATGGACGGGAAGGTTTCGATTTGCAGTTCGAGCCAGTCGACGATGAAGTCCGTTATCGTTCCGAGCAGTTTATGGATCTCTGCCGGGTCGGTGCGGACGGCCATCAGAAATTCCGTACTGCCGGCGAGGAATGAAGCGATGTTCAGCGGCCCGCGCGAGACTGCGAATTTGATGCCGCAGCCCTGCTGTTCGATTTGCCCCTGGTAATGCTTGAGCCGATGTAGAGTGAAGGGCAGCAGGCCGTCTTTCTTAGGATTCGGTTTGGAGAGCAAACCGGCCTCCTTGATGTCGGCGAGGACCTTGTCGGCGTAAGGCATCTCGTTTGGCTGCCAGGAGCATTTGGCGCCGAACGCGGACGGCTCGGTGCACATGCCGAATTCGGACCAGAAGCCCGGCAGAAAAATGATATCGCTAAATTGCTGCTCTGCTTTAAGATTGGCCTCGAACCACATTTGTTCGCTGGAGTAATAATCGAGCGCAGATATCCCGGCCCAGCCGGGAAGCCAGGGACTGTCGATTATAAAACCGACCGGCAACGGCTCAACCGCCTCGCCGTTGATTACAGCTAACAAGTTATTCCAATGCTCGGGTTTCATGCCGTAACGGGCTTTTTACGGTAGACATGAACAACAATGCAAAGAGCGATAAAGCCGACAAGCAATGCTATTCCGAGCCATTGCAGTTTCGACCAAAGGCTCCAGACGCTGCCGAATGATGCCGCACCGGCTGCAAGTGCCATAAGGACGTTCCAGATGATACGTTTGCCGCCGGTAGGCATGTTCTTGCCCATGAAGGTCTTCTGGTTCATCAGCAGGAAGAACGCGAAGTACGCGATCGGTAGCAGGACCATCGCAAAGACCGATGTCGGGATGGCAAGATACGGAGCGGCTCCTTTCCAGAAGAACGGCCCGAGCGCCCCGACCGATACCACGAGGCTTCCAAATCTCTGGGTCCAGCCCTTGGGCGGCCTGCCCAAAAGCTCGCAGAAGCAAAGACCATTGATTGTCATCAGCATCGTCGCTGCACCCATCGCCATTCCAATAACGCCTAAGCCGAATACATACTGGGCAATAACCGGGCCTGTAAGCGGCGCCAGCGTATCGGCCAGGTTGAAGGCGTCACGCTTGACCAGCATGGCGCCCACGTTCTTGTCCGCATAAGACATTACACTTTGAAAACGCTCCATCTTCTTCTTGTCTTTCTCCTCCTTCTCTTCATGGGTCTCCTCCGGGAGCTGGAGTACGCCTGCCATCAACCGCTGGAACTCATCCTGCCCAACTTCCGCTTTCAGACGATTTGCCATCAAATTGTTCCATGGACCGATCAGGTTCTTCGGCGCCTCGTTCGTGATCGTACCGCCCGGTTCATCCGGCACAAAGCCTGCTGCCGGCTGACCGTGAAACTGGCTGCTCGAAGCGATAACAACGCAGCCGGTTGCAATAATGAAGGGAATGAACAGGCCGGTTGACAAATCGAAGATCGCCAGGCCGCGGAAATACTTGTCCCAGCCTTTGCGGAGCATTGAGTACGGCAGCAAGAATGTCATATTGATGCCGACGGCGGTTGCCGCGGCACTAATCATCACGTCGCGCTGCTGGCCCACAATCATATTGGTCCAGAAAGGCTGGAAATTCTCGGCGACCTTTTCTATGTGAACCAATATTTTGTCGGTCGGTTTCATAAACAAACTCAGGTCGGGAATCATGCCGCTCAGGATCTCACCCCAGATTATCTTTCCTTCGATGCTGAGCTTGATGACGACGCCAAGGAAGCACAGCACAATCATGCTGACGATTGTCTTAATCAGGATTTCGAATATCTTCGTACCCTTGCCGCCGGCACTGTAGGTCAGGGTGCAAGTCAGGCAGATTGCGAGAAAGATTGCACCGGCGATCATCTTACTGGGTATTTCCGGCATGGCTTCCGGCCCGAGCAAACCCGGCAGAAGGTTCTGGCGTAACGCAGCGGTTCCGAGTGCGAATTGTGGAAGTGACCAGACGAGATTTGCCATCATCGAGGCAATCAGCCAGCCCCAGCCTAATATCGGGCTAACATGGCGGTTAATCGCATGCAACGGCCGCTCACCGGAAGAGAGGGTCACGTATGCAATGGCGCTCATCATAATAATACCTAAAACCATAGCCAGCGGCTGGAGCCACATGAAGCTGAAGCCGACAAGCACGCCAAGGTACAAACTCGAAGACAACGAACCGCCGCCTAAGGTTATACCGCTCTGCAGCCAGCCGGGGCCCGATAACTTTAGATACGTCTTGAAGAGTGCCCCCTTCCCTTTTTTCTGCGAATCCAGAATCATTTGACGGTCCTTTTCGATCCGGGGATTCATGTGCATTACCTGCTGCTGTGCCTCTTTTGGCGCCATATTCAATCTCCTGCTTAACTTTTGTCTTAGACGTTCTTTGACAAGATGTATTCTTTTGTTTTCAAAACCACTTCGGGCTCCGCTTCGAACGGCAGACATCCCGTACCGATGCAGACATTCCGCCTATTTTCAGCAAGTGCCAGAACTCTGTCAACTTCCTTTTCGACATCCTCGAAATATTTTGACGTGATTGCCCTGGCGTCCATGTTGATTCTCACCATCACATCGGGATGGTCTCGCATCTTTTCCATGAACTTCCGCTGGTTAGTTTTTGCCGGACAGCAGACATACCCCGTTCCCGTTTGGAGGATATCATCGAGGATCGGCAGGGTATCGCCACCCATAATGCACGGAACGGGATGGCCCACTACGGCCGCCGTCTTTTGCATTATTTCTTTTAGCGCTTCAAGCTCGATGTCCCTGAAGTTTTGCGGAGATAACAACGGAGGAGTTGCCGCCGATTCGAAGAAAGCGATATCCAGACCATGGCTGACAACTTCTTTGCAGAATTCGACCTGCCCGGCCACGAGATGCCTCAGAGCCTCGGCGACCAAATCAGGGCCGGTTACAATCCCGCACAAGAGGTTTTCAAATCCGACAAGATTTGCCGCTAATGAGAAAGGGCCGCTAAGCGGGATTCTAACATCGGCATCGGGACAATTATCGCAAATACGTTCCGCCGCTTCGATAACCATCGGAATCCGGCCGGCCGTCTTCGGGTCGAACGGCTCCAGGGAAATCAGCTCTTTTACTGATGAACAGGGATATTCGCGGATAGCGGGAATTGCATTGCCGGTCGCCCTGCTAACTACCGCACCATACGCCTCGGCTTCCAGATTGTAAATATCGATACCGACTACTATCGGCCGGTGCCGGTAAAGACGATAAGCTTCGGTGTGGGCTTTTGACAGAAGCTCAATATCTCGTGAGACCTCCCAGGGGCTCTTCCCGATAACTCGGGCAGCGTGTTCATAGACCGAAGGACAGAATTGCACGTGCTTTAACTCCTTTGCTAATTGGCTTATTCTTTGCCTCTGCGCTGAATCTCCCGAATGACTGCGGGATTGTCCAGTCTGCTCATGCCCAGG
>SDBT01013902.1_pt1 | contig 12873 bp, 7 predicted proteins | sample 2277101 | NCBI WGS metagenome assembly SDBT01 (sample SAMN10404973, study PRJNA504765) | marine sediment metagenome | isolation source: marine sediment core GS10_PC15, 103 cmbsf | place: Arctic Ocean: Southern Knipovich Ridge | collected 2010 | reverse complement strand
TTTCAAAGGTGCTTAACATGGCACATATCCGCCCGTCATAGTGGCCTATTTTGACCGCCCCTTGACACATCTGAAGAGACTTGCTTGAAAAACTGTGGGACCACAACAGGCTTTCAGCGCAAAAAACGTCAAGCGTATTGTTGGAAACGAAAGACCCTGTGCCGCTGAAAGCAACTCGGGATGAGGCGCCCTGGGGACCGAATCAACCAGACAGGCGGGTATAGGCGTGTCAAACTGGACAATCATGTCGGGACGCTTCAAGTACGAATGAACGTCGCTTCGCCAGGGCGCAGATCAAATTGAAGCGAGCTGCCGGGGTTTTTGGGAAGTTCTTCCCATTCATCGAGCGGCAGGTCGCCGCCGGTTGCGGGTATGGCATCGGGATAGATGCACAGGCGACGAGCGGAATTAGCCCAATCCTGAAGATAGATTTTCTGCAGTGAATCTCCGCGGTTGAGAATGACCGCAACGGTTTCCTTCCCCTGTCGAGCGGCCATTGCCAGCACGGGTGCAGCAGCGCCTTCAACAGGGACCAAGATCATGCCGGCGCGGAAAAGCTGGCAGAGCGGCGCGTAATAGTAGTAGTGCGGGCGCGGGTACCACAGGGCAGATTTGAAGCGCCACAGCCCGCACTGCATCGCTTGGGCGGCCGATTCGCAGTAGAGCATGTCGGTGAGACACCAGAGACAGGCCCCGTCATAGCCGTGGTTGATGGCCAGGATTGTCTTTTCGAGAATCTGGGCTCCGGCTTCCGGACTTTCCAGCACTCCCACCCCTTTCCGATTGACCCCCGGAAATAAAGACGTTCGCCCGCCCAGCCCTTCGAGGTTGTACTCCCACAGGATCAGGCGCCGGTCCGGGCCCACAAGATTCCGGAAGTCCGCTGCTTCGCGAGCCATTCCGGGGTATCCCCAGTCGCGCTTATGCGCCTCGTCCTGCGGCTGACCCGCCGGATCTTCAGGACTGTAGACGTGGACGGCGAAGTCTATGTCTACACTGGCGAAGGTTTCCGCCGCCAGGCGCATGCGTTCGTAGCGCACGGGCGAGCCGTAGACACAATCCGGCGCCGCCAGTTTGACATGGGGATAAAGGCTCAAGGTTTCCAGGCGTTCCTGGGCGATCTGCCACAGCTCCACCAGGCCGTCCCAGTTGGTCGGGCCGTCGACGCGTTCGTCACCGAAGATCCGTCGCATTAGCGACGAGTCGTGCGGAAACACAGTTTCCGGTTCGTTGAAGATCGTCAGCCAGCGCACTGCGGTGATGTCGTCGACGTCGCGCAGGTGCGCCAGCAGATTGCTCATGGCTTTCACCGAGGCGCGATGCGTGTCCATCGTCTGCCCCCAGTACGGAGAGAACATCACCAGGTTCACGCGGGTGCCGATCTCCTGCAGGACGCGCAGCAAACGGAGCATGTTGGCATAGCCGGGCAGATCCCAGCGATATGTGGCGGCATCCAGATCCGGATTGAACCAGTCGACGTGACAGAACATGCGCGTCAGCGACGGACGCAGGACGCGCAAACGTTCTTCGACGAGCAGACAGTCCTCCTCAGTCACGCCGGCCGCCGCATTGACCGTGTCGTACAGGTAGCTGTCGCACTGCAGGCCGAAACCTTCAAATGGCCGCCCGCTCAGACTGTCCGTACCGATCTTCAATTGCAGGTCAGCGGCTGGTCCAGCTTCCGTGCTTCGTTGAGTCATCCTGTTCGCCCTTTGTGCTATGGCAATAAGGCCGGCCCGGGGCCACTGCCTAACTCGGGCACGGTCGGGTCGGTCTTATTCTGATACTCCTGGAGATTGGTCTTGCCGTCACGGTCCGGGTCGGCTTTGGCATCGACCAGGGTCATGGTGGAGAAGTCCAGCCATTTGGTGACCGGGTGTTCGTCCGCGTCCAGGTCAATGTCGTCCTCGTCCACGACCGGTTTGAACTTGCGTTCTTTGCTAAACCAGTACATCTCAAACCAGTTGGGCAGACCGTCTTTGTCATCATCGGCGTACTCGCCGTAGAGGAAGGGCTTGGTCTTGCCGAAGTCTGCCTTCCAGTGACGCATATACTCTGTGGAATAGCAGATCATCCCGTTGCTTTCGCGGAAGGGCCGGTCGGTAATAGGCTCCGGGGATTCAATGCGGGTTATGACCTTGCCGCCACGTACGATCTCGGCGATGACCGGGCCGACGGCCAACGGGAACTGCTTGCGCGAATATCCGGCCGGCGCCTGGAACTCGATCTTGCGGCCCGGCAGGCGAACGATTGCCGGCTTCGGCAGGATGGTCAGCACTTCCAGTTTTCGCGGCCGGACCACGCCCTGAGCAAAGGGCCAGACCTTGGCGTCGCGCGGATACTTGGCGTAGATCAGATAGACACGGTCGCGTTTTGCCGCCGGTTGCTTCCCGGTCTTCCACCACTTGATGTGGTAGCCGGTCAGGTCGTAGAGAGTGTAACGCGTTTCGTATCCGGGCGCGATGTTCGAGTTCTCGCCGTAATCGTTCCAGGTGATCAACTGCGTCACGGTCGTGCCGCGTGCACGCAGGCCCTTCCACTTGCCCTCCATCCACTCGCTGCCGAGGGGGGAGTAGACCTCGTACGGAATGTTCTCCTTCTGATACATACCGGGCGCGTCGGACCATTCCGCGCCGGCCGCTTTCACCGCCGCGGCGGTCTCGTCGGCGGCCTGCCCGGCGGAACTGAACGCGCCCATCGCATCCACGTACGGCGCGATCGCGGCGATGATGGGGACCATGTCGGCATCCGAAAGACGGTGGTGATAGGGATGACGCAGACCGCCGAAGTCGAAGTGGTAGAACACCGGTTGGCCCACGTGCCGCCGGGCCGCACTGAACGCGGCGCCTGCCAGATTCCACGCCAGGGGCGATTTGCGCATCGCAAAGCGCTCGGCCTCCGTGCGGACGCCCAGCCGGTGTTCGGCAAAGCCCCAGGCTGGTCCCGCCGAGAAGTAGCCGAAGATCAGCGGCTTGCCATCACGCCGGGCGAGCTTGGGGTTATCGCCATACTTCTCCAGCACCCATTTCACGGTTGAATCGATACGGCCGCCGCAAGCCGGATCGATGCAGACCGTTATTTCGAATGGGTAGTCCTTGGCCTTCGCCGTACGGATCAGCGCGTCGAAAGACCTCTTCGCATCCTTATTCCCCGCCCAGGCGTCAATGGCGAAACCGTCAATACCAATGCGCATGGCCCGGCGGATTTCCAGGCCGGCGCTCTCTTCCGGCGTCAGTTTGAGATCCGGTGGCGCGAGTGCGTAGTTGCGCATGTGCCCGCCCCGCTTGATTTTTGGATCCCTGTTCTCATGCTTGAGGTGCTCTCCTTCCGTGCGCCGACCGTATGGCAGCGGCCCGTAGCCGATCGGCCAGCAACCCATGTAGTGCGCAAAGATACGCTTGTTCCGTTTCCCCGGCTTATGCGGCGGCGGCAGGATCACGAACGGAATGCTCTTTTCGTTAGCTCGCAAGCCCGTCACCGACACCTTTACTGTTACGCGTCCAACGACAGCAATGCCCTTGGCGGGGAAGGGCTTGCCGACGGCGTGAAAAAGCTTCTGGCCGCCTCGGAGGCTAAGGTTTTCTTTTCCTGTAGCAAGTACCTTTTCAGGTGTATCATCATCTGTCACCGACCATTGGAGTTCCACCTTCGCCGGCGCAGCGCTCTGATTATGCAGTTCTGCAGTTACCTTGCCGGATTCACGCGCGCCATAGGCCGGCTTGTCAGTTTTCACTTCAAGCACACTCACCGGGGTCAGCGGCTCAATAACCATCCCTGTCAGCAGCAGTCGGTAGGGCGGCAAGCCGTTCTGCTTCAGTGGCCGGGGAGCCAGCCGCGGCACAGCACTTTTCTCCCCAAGTTCGTCGTCCAAGTCGATGCCTTCGTCATCATCACCGAGACCACCCGTCTTCATCGCTTTGTGTTTGAGTAGGTACTGGTTGATGGCATTCTGCCGTTGCGCCCTGTAAACCTTCCGTGCCTTGCCAAGGTTTTTGTGCTTGTTACGATCCAGTTTAGTGTCGCCCACCAGCCAGGCAACGCTGATCTTCGTTGCCTCGCCCTTGACCACGACGAAGTCCAGATACACATGGGACAGTTTGCCCTGCGCTGGAAAGCGCGCAGCTCGCTCCAGGGTCTCACTGGTCTTGCTGGCTGTTAGTCTCAATGCGACTGCTTCGGTGAGGATATGATCGTGCGGCGTGGTCGCCACAAGGGCGTGCAGTCGATAACACCCCGGCGCCAACACGTTGGCAGGGGTTGCCGCCACAAGCTGTCCGCTGTGCCTCAGCGTCAGGTCCGCCACCAATGCCTTGTCCGATTTGCGCGCGGCCGCGAGTGCCGATTTCGCTGCGTCTGCATCGGTCGCGCTGGGGATCGCCGTACTGCTGGGGCGTGGGGCCTGGCGTTCGCCGGCTATGGCCGCAGTGCACAGGCAGACCAGGACAGTGACACGTAAGGCATGTCGCAGACGGGGCATCATGGCGATCTCCTTGAGTATAGTCATGTGGTCATTGTTCCTTCTTCTGTTTCAGCTTGCGCATGCCTGCCTCGGGCAATACGACACGAAATCCGTAGTAAGAATGGCCGGGGTAATTCTGACTGTTGAACTCGCGATCGGTCGCGCGCTGACTATGTCCATACCAGCTCCAGGAACCGCCGCGGATCGCGCGGTAGTTCCCCGGTGTTTGTTGACAGGGATTGGCTTGGGCCTCTTTGCTGTAGGGAGCGTACCAGTCACTGCACCATTCGCCAACGTTACCAGCCAGATCCATTACTCCGTCACGACTTGCGCCTTTGGGATAGGAGCCGGCGACAACGCTGCCGTCGCCCTGGCTCGCGGGAATCAGCGCCGAGATTGGTCAGTGGCCGATTCATTCTTGCTTGCCCTGCTTTGCTTCTGCGTCCAGTTCTTTGCTGGTTTTGGCGCCGTGTTTGAGGAGGAATTGGGCGCATTCGGCCTGTTTCCTTCGGTCAATGTAGTCGTCTTTGTCCTTTGTCGTGTCCAATGGCGTTTTGCCACCCTTCTCCTTGGCATTGACCTCGGCCCCTGCTTCAAGCAGCAGTCTCACTGCCTCGGTTTGGCCGTGCCATGCCGCCGAGTGCAACGGCGTCCGGCCATCCTCGGTCCTCACATTGGCCCTGGCCCCAGCCTCAATCAGAATCTTGACCATCACTGTTCGGTACCGGTACTCTCTTGCGGCCCAGTGCAAGGACGTCCAACCACCGTTGTTCTTGGCATTGACGTCGGCTCCGGCCTGAAGCAGAATCTTGACCACCTCGATATGGCTGTGCCGCGCCGCCTCGTGCAGCGGCGTCCCGCCATCATTGTTCTTGGCATTAACGTCGGCCCCGGCCTCAAGGAGAATCTTGGCCACTTCAGTATGGCCGTGCGCCGCCACGTGTAGCGGCGTCCCGCCATCCTTGTTCTTGGCATTGACGTCGGCGCCGACCCCAATCAGCAACTTAAACTTAACTACCCCGGCGCGACCCAAGTATGTCGCGCTCAGCGGCGTCACCCCATGCGAGTACCAGGCGTTGAGACTGCCGGGACGACTCCAACGAATATAGGTCAGGATTCTTTTCTTGTCGGCTTGAGCACATTCGCATACGTCAAGCATCCCGGCGATGTACCAGTTCACACACGGCAGCAATGTCAGCAGAAGCAGGGCATATCCCAGCCTCGCGCGCCGGCTCATGGCAATTGCTGGGCCTTCCTGCCTGCGCCTTTTCCACCTCTCCTGCCCGGCGCTGACTAAAAAGCTGATGGCGCCCACGAGAAAAAAGCCTGGCAGTCCGTAAAAGAAGAATTTCAATATCCCCATGAACGACGTTCCCGGAAGAACCTTTAACCACCAGTCGAGATATTCCAGTTGTGGATACCCCATTGCCGCCATCGGACCGACGCAAAGCGCGAAGGCGAGCCCGCGGACAAGATGCTGCCGCCAACCCGTGAAACGTCTGCCAATAATACGCCAGCCAACGAAATAAGCCAGACAGGAACCGCCGACCAGAAAAAGCAGCAAGAACAGAAGGCCGAACCGTATTCCCACCCCGACCAGCAACACCAGCCCTGACATCCACACCACCAGCTTCATACCCCAGCTTCGGTTATGCGCCTTGTACTGGTACAGCCCGAACAGCGTCAGCCCCAGATACAGCGAAATCAGTATGCCCGCGAGGATTTTCATTTCCTTACCTTTTCTGTTACTCATCAAGTATATTCGGTGGCGGCGCTGAGTCAAGTGTGTTTCAATAGGGAGCTTGATTATGGGCGCGGGTGATGTAGTTTTCCGTATGCAGCGAACTGGCATTCTTGATTACGTGATGTACCGTATACCGTAGCGTAACGGAAGGGCCGAACCATGCGCGGAATGACGCGCCGAAGGGGACAGACGGGCCGCAGGCCCTATGCGAGCCGAAGGCGAGAGCGAAGCGTCAATGCGAGCCGCAGGCGAGAGCGAAGCGGCAAGTCATTCTTTACCCTGATCGAGTTGTTGGTCGTAATCGCCATTATCGCGATTCTGGCGGCGATGCTGCTGCCGGTGCTGACCAAGGCCAGAGACATGGCGCGGACAACGGCCTGCAGGAACAATCTGAAACAGCTCGGCCTGGCAACCTATCTGTATGACGGCGACCATGACGGTTACCTGCCCACGGCCGATGGCAAGGATCCGGCAGCCATCCCGTACTCGCCCGGCTGGCAATTCGTTCTGCGCCCCTATGCCGGGAAATGGCTGTGCGCCAATGTCGGCAGTTGGGACCCGGCCATGGTCACCCAGAATATCGCCATGTGCCCGGCCTACGAGAATTACATCATCAACCAGTGGTTCGGCGGTCCGCCCGCGGGCACCTGGGGCGCCGGGGTCTGGCGCTGCGAGACCTGGGTCTACAGGACCTACGGCATGAACCAGTACCTCCAGCTCCCCGGCGAGGTGGTGGGCGGCATCACGCAACGTGTTCCCATCAGGGGCGACTCGATCCGGCGGCCGGAGATGTGCATTCTGATCGCCGAGTCCGCCATCCACGACACCAAGGCCTACATCCATTTGCATTACAACCCGCGCCACGGGGGCGGCATCAAGGCCTGGCCACAGGCGTATGCCATGGTCGAGGACGCCGGCCATCCCCTGGGCATGGGCGGCACCGCGGCAAGCGTGCGGGTTGATGGTCACGTTGAGTCGATACCGTTCCTGCACTCGGACATGTACTGGGCGCCGGTGTCCACGTCGGATCGTAATAACGGTACGTGGTACGGCAAATGACCCATCCGGCCGTTCCCGGTGCGTCCCGGACGGGGAATGGGCTGAAACGTTTGACCTCAACGGCTCGTCGGCGAAGAAGTTGGCATTTGCCCACTGCCGCAGGCTCATAGCATTAAACTGTATCGTTAGATGTAAGTTGCCACAGCCAAAAAAAAAAGACCCTATGAAACAGGCAATCTCAGGCATACTGGTCTTCACTACACTCCTGGGCATCAGCACTTGGGCGGCTGCTCCGAAGGACCTCAATCCCGTCACCATCAAACCGGCGCCGAAGCATGCGCCGATCATGCTCGCGGATAGAGGCAAGGCCAGGGCCACCATCTGCGTCATGGGCGCGGTCAAGTCGCAAGCCCTGAATGAACTGCAGGTCTGTATCCAGAAGGCGACCGGGGTCAAATTACCGGTGCTCAAGGGTAAACTGGCAGCAGGCCCGGCAATCGTCATCGGCGCCTGCCCGGAAGCATCCGCATGGGGCCTGAATGTTGCGAAGATGCCCATTGAAGGCTTTGCCATCAAGACCGCGCCGAACCGCGTGTTCATCGTTGGCAGAGGCGCCGGCACGGTCTGGGGCGTCTACGAGTTTGCCGAGCGCGTCGTGGGTGCGCGCTGGTACTGGCCGCCGCAGAACGGCGGTCGCTCCGTAGCGAAAGTAGCAACGCTTTCAGTGGCCCCGATGTGGATCGAGGATGCGCCGGTCTTCCGCAAGCGCGAGCTCTGGCCGACCTTCGGCGGCGGTGGCCCGAACGGCGAGTTGATCACGCTGCACAACGCATTGCGCATGGGCAACTCCTGGCCGGTCTCGCTGGCGGTACACACCCCCCGCTGGGGCAAGATCTACGGCAAGACCCATCCCGAAGTCATGCAGAAGCGCAAGGACGGCTCGCGCGACGACATGATGCTGTGCTACGGCAATCCGAAGACCTTGAAGCTCTACCTCAAAGAGATTGCCCGGGTGTTCGACAAGGGCGAAAAGCCGGATGACAATCGCATGGGCATCCGCGGAAACGCCATCACCGTCTCGCCATGGGACGCCGGGATCGCCTGTTATTGTAAAGACTGCCGTAGACTATGGGATCGAAAGGCTGGCGGCTACGGCGAAGCCTCGCGAGTCCTAGGCAAGTTCGTGGCCAGGCTCGGCCGCAAAGTGAAAAAGCGCTGGCCGGGAAAAACGGTGGTCTATCTGCCCTACGTCAACTACACCATGGCGCCCAAAGGGATCAAGTTTCCAGACAATGTCGAGGCGCAGCTCTGCGGCATGCCGGGATTGGGGCTGTACAAGGAGCCGTCCATTCTGAAGACCTACCAGGGCAACATTGATACCTGGCGCAAACTCACCAAGCACCGGGTTCAGACCTGGGACTACTGCTGCTGGCCCGAGAGCAGTACCAGGTCCCCCTTCCTCTACCCCCACGTGGTGCGCGACTATTACCGCGCCAATCGCAACAAGATCATCGGCACCTTCATCAACGGTACCACCGACCACTGGCCGCGCAGCCATCTTTCGCTATACGCCTGGCTGAAGTGCCTGTGGAATCCGGATTTCGACGTGGATGCGGCGATGGACGAGTTTGCCAAGCGCATGTTCGGCCCGGCAGCCAAGCCCATGCGCGAGTTGGTGCGGCTGCAGTGCGACGGTTGGGAAAAGAGCCGCTGGCCGGAGGGGGTTTATTCGGCCAAGGCGGTTTATCAGCACAGCTTCCCAAAAGCCACCATCACCCGCATGAAAGCGCTCCTGGCCACGGCGCGTCGGCTTATCGGCACTGACCCCGTGCTCAAGCAGCGGCTCGACTATTATGAGCGCCCCTTCGCGGCGTTCTATCAGGAGTACGAAATCGTCATCGAAGGCAAGGGTGTGCGGCCGCTGGTGGCCAAGAAGGTGGCCGAGAACCCCACCATTGACGGCAAACTCGACGAGGCGCTGTGGAAAAAGGCCGTTGCCACCTCCTTCCGGCGTCATGTGAAGGTGGGCAAGGACGCAAAACCGCGACACCCGACCTGGGTCAAGGCGGTGTGGACCGGTGACGGCGTCACCTTCGGCTTCCGCCTGACCGAGGCCCACCCGACTAAGTTGCGCCTGGACAACACTAACCGCGACGACGGCACACTGTGGTTCCAAGACTGCGTCGAGGTGTTCCTCGATCCCAGCAGCAAGGGCGGCGGCAAGGTGGCCCAACTGCTTATCTCGGCTGGCGGCGGACTCTACGACGCCTGGGGCGGGGACGCGGGGTGGACCTGCAAAGGGCTGAAGTTTGCCAAGGCCCTCGGTAAGGACTTCTGGAGCATGGAGGTCTACGTGCCGCTCAAGGCCCTGCCCGGCGTGGTCGCCCCCGCCACCGGCGTTTCCTGGAATGGGCAGTTCACCCGCTTCCGCACCGGCCACGGCAAGCCCGACAAGGACTCGGAGGCTCAGAAGATGAACGCCAGGTTCGGCGGCTTCAACTCCAACACCGCCGACTTCGCGCCGATCCGCTTCGAGGAGTAAGCCATGATCCTTCGTGAAGAGCCCCAAGCGAAGTTCTCTGAAAAAGCACGACCTTTTACGGAGCAGGAATATGATTGATTATCGGTATGTGAAACGTGGTCGCGCATGGTTGTCGCTCGGGCTGTTACTGGCACTGTTGCCGCGGCAGCTCCCGGCGGGGCCGGTGCGTGTCGTTGACACCGAAGAGACCTTCCGCGTTGTCGATGAAGGCGGCGGCAAGCCGCGCAAGCTGCGGTTGCGCCAGGTGCGCTTGGAGAACGAGTACCTGCGCGTCGATTTCCTGCCGCAGCTTGGCGGACGCGTCCGTTCAGTGTTCGACAAGGCCGCGGGGAAAGAACTGTTTCTGGTGCGGCCGATCGAGTGGCCGCCCACGCGCTACACCGCGTACGGCTCGCAGCTCGGCGGCCACGAGGTCAACTTCCCCAGTTTCCACCATGGCAACAACTACATGGACCAATGGAACTGGCATATTCAGCGCGAAGAGGACGACGCGGCGGCAATCACGGTCGGCTGGACCGACCCGCTGCGCCGGCAGCGGGTGGTGGTGCGCTGGCAACTGCGGCCCGGCGACGCAGTCCTGCGCGCCCACTACCGCTTCTCGAATCTGAATCCGCGCCCGTTGGGCTTCTCGCCCTGGTCCAACATGTTCTTCGGGTACGCCGATGACTTGCAGTACATCATTCCGACCGCCCGGGTGGCGCCGCATGGGTTCAACGACGGCTCGCTTGAACTATGGCCCTGGCCCTGGCCGGAGTGGAATGAGAAAAGCATCTGCTTCTGGCGAAACATCCCGAAGAAGTACAACAGTATCTTCGCGGTGGGCGTCGAGGAGAACTTTCACGGCGTCTACTACACGCGCGCTGATCACGGCATGGTCCGGCTGTTCGACCGCACCCGCCTGCCCGGAATCAAGATGTTCTGTCACCCGCCGGTGCCGGGAAAGAAACCCTCTCCGATCGACTACACGGAGGTCTGGACCAGCCCCGTGTTGAGTCACGAGGACATGCTGTGGTGGGAGGCATTCGGGGTGCGCGAGTATGACGAAGCCTTCTTCGGTGTGCATGGCATCGGCGGCTACCGTCATGCCGAAGAAGCCGGCGCGGTGAACCTGACTCGCGGCGACGACGCCGTCGAAATCGCCGTGTGTGTCACCCGTCCGCTGCCCGGCGCAGTAGTGGCGTTGTCGAGCATTGACGGCGACTGGCTGCGGCAGGCCGTGGACCTGAGCCCGGAGAAGCCCTGGCGCGGCACGGCCAAGCGGGCGCCCGGTCGGGAACCGCTGGATCTGCGCGTGTTCGATTCGGATGGTCGCTGTGTGCTGCATTACGCGCCGCGGCCCGATCCGGGCCTGCGGCCCGAGCCGCGATTCGCGGGCGGGCCGCTCTGGCAATCGTCACCGTATCACAAGGCGCTCAAAGCCGAGCAGTACCAGGCGCTATGGCGCGGCCCCACTGGCGGCTATGGCGATTTCGGCGCGCAGGGCGCCCGCGCCTTTCGGGCGTTGCTGAAAAAGGGACCGGGGAATGTCGAGTTCGCCCTCGGGCTGGCACGCAGTCTGCTCACCGACGTGCAGCTTCGCCAGCCCGGCCAGCCCCGCGTCGGCACGGCGGCAGAGACCGCGAAAATCGCGGAACGCAATCTGGCCGAAGCCGCCAAAGTGCTCGAGCCATTTGCGTCCCGTAATTCCCGGGCGGCCGTGTTGCTGGGGCAGGTCCGGTGGCGCCAGGGCGACCGGAATAGAGCCCGGCAATCTTTTGAAGCGGCCGCCGGCAATCCCGTCGCCGCTGTCGGACTTTCACGGCTGGCGGCCATCGTAGGCGATGGGCGCGCCGCTTTGCGGCACTCAGCCGCGGCGGTGCGCTTGCTCCCCGGCAACTCGGCGGTGCTGCAGTTGCATGCGGCCAACCTGCTCAAAAGCGGGAAGCAGGACGAGGCAAAGGCGCTGCTGATGAAACTCGTCGAGCGCGATCCGGTCGATGCCGTGACCATGCACCTGTTGTCACTGGCCGCACGCAAGCGGTCCGAGCGTAAGCGCTGGGCCGCCGCCGTCCGGGCATTGCTCGAGCAGACCGACCCGGCGGGCAATCTGGACGCGGAACTGGAGTGGTTGGGATGGCGGAAGGAAGTGAAGCGTGAGCCGTGAACAGAGGGGAAAATGCACTGACGGCGCTTGGCAATTGCCGGAGCATCTGCCGCGGAAACTGAGTATCTGATCTGGCCCGAGAACCCCGAGTGGCTGGGCCAAAGCAACGAACGATTCACAAGGAGTGGTGAATGAGAACAGGACAGACGGCAGGAATGTTTGTATTCATTGTGGCGATGCTGTCGCTGCTTACGACAGCGGGACGTGCGCGGGAGTCGGCGTCCAGGTCCTGGCTGGGCGATGCCGGGCATTTCATCCAGACCTCGCCGCGGATGTATGCGAACAACCCCGACGGCCGCGCGTTCACGGTGACCGTCCACCGGCACATCTGGAAGGTCGGTGGCGGGATGAACGACAGCAGGTTCCCGATCCGCGTTCTGGCGCCCGACCGCACGGAAGCGGCCGCCGGGGCGCTTGCGGGCGGAAAAGGCGAGGCAATGATCCAGGTCCCCGCCGGCGCCAAAGGCGTGTACGAGATAGAGGTCAAGACCAGCGGCTACAGCCTTACCTGGGTGGAGACCTCGCTGGCGCAGTTGGTTGCTGCAACTGAGCCGTTTGCGGCGACTGCGAAGCGGCCGTTCCAGCTTCACGTCGTCGCTCCACGACGCTGGTATTTCCATGTGCCGAAAGGGGTCCGGCGCTTTCAAATCCGGCATGAGATCCAGACCGGACAGACGCATCGCGAGGACTTCGGGTTCTTCGTGGTCAGCCCGCGCGGCCAGCGGGTCGAAGCGGTGTTCGGCGGCAAATCGCTCAAGATGAGCCCGACCGCAGGCACGCGCCCGGGTTTCAAACTGCCCCTGCGCCCGGTGCCGATCACGCGCACGATCGAGGTCGATCCCGGCGCGGCCGGCCGCTTCTGGAGTCTCTGGCTGACCAGCGGCGACAGCCACAGCTACAGCGACCTGCGGTTGCAGCTTGACGGTGTGCCGCCATACCTCGCGGCGTCCCCGGAGCAGTGGTTCGATCCGAGGACCGGCCGGAAC
>SDBT01013900.1_pt1 | contig 12874 bp, 18 predicted proteins | sample 2277101 | NCBI WGS metagenome assembly SDBT01 (sample SAMN10404973, study PRJNA504765) | marine sediment metagenome | isolation source: marine sediment core GS10_PC15, 103 cmbsf | place: Arctic Ocean: Southern Knipovich Ridge | collected 2010 | reverse complement strand
GGTTAAAAGTTCACACGACATTTTAATGGTATCAGCCCATTCGTGCGCTTCCTTCAACATCTCATCGTCAGTCGGAGAGGTCATAATCTTCATAACTTCATCTTCGGTCATTGCCTCTTTGAAAAGTGACCTATCGACCTTTTCATCATCGCCGTAAACGGAAACTTTTGCCCTAGCGTCACTTATCACGGTTGCCGCGTCAAGTTGCTTTTCGATGGCTTCAATTCTTTCGCCTTGCGTTTTGACAGTTGACAAGGCTTCTTCAAGGTCTGCCATCGTCTTAATTAGTTGTTCGGTTAATTCTTTCTGTGCTACTAAATCAGCCGCCATTATCAGTAATCCTTCTCCCCGAAAGATGCCCCCCTATACCCGCAAGTCACGTTGCGCTTGCTGTACAGTTTCTAATGCGGTTTGTAATTGTGCTAAAGTTTCGTCATCAAATATGATTTCAGTTTCTTCGTCTTTGATTGACTCATCTTCAAGTTCTATAGCCATTTCTTCAACGTCAACAACTTCACCAACGCCGCTGAAATCAGCTTCAACAAAGCGGGGGTTCGAGAAAATAATTTCCCTTCCCTTCCCACGTTTCCAATCAATCATATAAACTTGGTCATGTTCATCAGCCCATGCCAAGACGTGTTTCGGGAAAGTCCCAAACGGTATGAGCCATTCCCAATCCCCAAATCCTAAGACATTATTTTTGTATTCAACAAGTGCTTGCTGAATGTCTCGCTCATCGCGTTCCCAACTCCCATCGACTGTACCTCTGAAAAACTTTTCGGGCAAGTCGCTAGATTTGGTTTCGCCAAGTTCTGAATCTTTTTTGAAGTCGGGCGCGTCGCGGTCTAACTTATCGTAGTATCGCGCAAGGTGATTGTATGCCGCACGTCGTTCAGCTTCGGGAATATCAACGCCGCCCCTTGCACCATTTACCGCGCCCATTGCCGCAAAAATCCCACGCGGTACAGCCCTCAGTTGGCCATTTATCATCTTGGCAAATGGCAATTTATATCCCGATTTATTCTCATCATCGTCGGGGTCAAAGAAAATATGCGCTCGCTTATATCTGCCCCAATTGCTATCGGCTAGTACGGCATTTTGGGTGTTCGTACTCCATGACCACCGCATCGATGAACCCGCCATCGGCAAATCTATGAACCGTGTGATTTTCTTGACTTCGGTATCAGAGGGGTCGGCAAGTTCAATCGGCTGCCAAGTGGGAAAACCATCTTTATCATCTTGAAAACGGAGGGTATCACCAATTATTGGGACTAAAGGAACGCCTCCAACGTTAATCATATCTTTGTTCCCATCGGTTTCTTTTGCAATAGCTTCAAGCTCAATATTTTTGAAAAATGCGCGTGGCAATGATGTATGGCTTTCTCCTCCATATGCTTTGTAATTATCACCATCATTTGCTAATCTCACAAAGATTGATTTGGTCGTTTCATCTTCAATCATGCCTTGACAAGCTTCTTCACCCGCAATCCAACGAACCCATGTCCCAATCTTATATTCATCTTCAGCCGTATCCATCAACTCATCAAGATAGTCTTTGAATAGCGGGTCAATCTGACTTTTGATGATGGGGTACATTTTCGCAAGTGCTAATCGGTTACTTGGTACGGGAACAAGTGAATGCTCTAACAGTTCGGCTTCTTGGAATGTTACACCGCGCTGATTCGGTAGCATGTCCTCTTTTTCATGGGAAGTCTCAATCGGGATAAATCCAACTGATGTCGCTCTCATAAACGGTGTCGGTTCTGCGGAATATAATGCCCACAACTGAGCCGCAAATTCATATTCTTTAACCGCAAATCTATCCGTTGCCAAGAATTCAGTGTCGGAAATCTTGTGGGAAACCATCTGAGCTACAACGGGTTGGCGCGGGTCATGTGCCCATAAAACAACAGGATTATCCAAATAATTCTTTAGCGTTGATTCAAATGCTTTCGGCATCACCCGCTCACCGTCACGGTCAAGGGTGTCAGTGGTAATCGCAAAGGTTATCTCGTGTGCTTCACGGTTAATTGCTTTAACTTCTGTGCTAACCTTTCGATAGAAATCACCCGATTTCAATGCCGCTTGGATTGCAGCTTCATCTCCGTCTTTGATTGCATCTCGTATTTCTTTTGGCATGTTATTTCTCGCTTTAATATAGTATAATATAGCCGTTGTGCGCTAATACTACGGAGGTTTTATCTTGTCAGCAAAAAAGGGTAAAATAATTGCTTGCTATAATGATTGCGGTAAAGAACGATATTACACGCAATTTCGTATTAAGAAACAATCAGAATTCTTTTGCGGTTTTACTTGTAAAGGTGAATACAAAACTAAAAAACTCTTTATCCGAGTGCCTAAAGAGGTCATTTATCGACTCTACATTACGGAACAAAGGGCTTATGGATACATTAGCAAAGAACTCAATATCAACGAAAGGTCTTTGCCGATACTGCTAAACGGCTATAATATCCCAATTCGATATGGAAGCGAAGCCGTTGCGACACAATGGATTGATAATGACCATCGTCGGAAAAGTCAAGCGATTCGATTTGCCGAAAATGTCGCTGATACTCTTCGAGAAAATGCCACACCCGCCGAAAAACGGTTTCGCCATCTCCTCAGATATTTGGGTATCGAATTTGAATTTCAATATCCCGTTGATGGTTTTCTATTAGACTTTGCTATTCCATCGGTCAAACTTGGCATTGAGATTGATGGCAAAGAACATCGGCGCGGAAAGAAAGTACGTGAATATGATCAGCAACGAACCGAACATCTTGAAAATTTAGGGTGGTTAATTTTGCGTTTCTCTAACTTTGAGGTGCTTAACTATCCGATTAAAGTCAGAAAGCAAATCGGTGCGATTATCCATCGCCTAGAACAATAATCCTTTAGCGCACAACACATTACGACAATCTTGGTAATAAAACACATCTGCATCGAATCACTTCAGCCGCGCTACCTTGCGGGTCTCCTGGATACCTTAACAGTGAGCTTCCCACCAAAAACGGTTGGTTTAAATCTCGAACCTGTCCATCGGCGGCACGGTGTGTCGCTCGAACCCTTGCGTCACGACTTGATAACCATTCAACACCTTCGACAACATCATCATGTTGCTGATATGCGAGTTTGCTTGAACCATTATAAATACCCGTCATCTCGGTACGGGCAATCATACGCGCTCGGCTTGCTGTGCCGCGTATCGTATCTTTGAACACGTCCTCGATGCGCAATTGAATCAAATCGATACCTTCTCCCGCTTGAATTGCTTCCTCGAATTGTTTGCGAAGTTTTGTGGTGGTCGTCGCATTAACTTCATCGGCAAATGCAATTGCTTTCTCATTGATAAAGTCAATTACGTTTTCGTTTAGCAAATCAAAGCCGCCCGTTATATTAGCGCGGTTGAGTGCAAGTTCGGCTGACGCCTCGACAAGCTCTGTGTATTTCGCTGTCGAAAGTTCAGTATAAAGCAATGTTTCTTCTACTTCACGAGCATCTAAATCGTCAGTGATGTCGTCCAATGCCTTCTGCTTCGCGGTAGTCGTCTGCGACTTGTTGAACTGCGTTGTTGTCGATACAAGATAGCGGTCACGTTGACTTCTGAAGATGCTTTTTTCCCAAAGGAATAGCGCATTTTCCATTGTGTCAACTTCAGCGATTATCCCTTTCCAAAGGTTTGTGCGTTGCATTTCGAGCGATGTTATTTTGGTATGCTCGAAGTGAACCGTTTCCGTAACCGTTTCACCCGCTTCAGTTTCCGTGACGGTCTGAATTGAGGTCGGCAAATATAAATCGCCTTCGACTTCTTCGGGCTTATTGTAGACACCACTTCTAACTTCTTGGAGTGTCCAACCGCCGCCCATGATTAAGGCTTGCCCCGTTTTTGCATCTTCCGCAAGATTGGCTTTTAATGCCTCAATGCTAGTATTATCAAACTTAAACTTAATGCCATCGGGAATGCCGATGTCTGCCATGTTCATTACATCTTCCCAAATCTTCTCTTTCGGGATAATGGTATCTGTCCAAAACATCGTGCGCTGATCCTCTGCCCCCGCACTCCGAGACGAGCCCGTTGAGAATTGGAATATGCCGACCATGACGGGTGGTACATTAAAAACGGCTAAAGTTTCTTCACGGGTTGTGCGTAATAGATTTAGGAAATCCATATCGGTATGGCTATTATTGATAGGGATAATCTGTGCGCCCTCTTGTGCATGCCCTATCATAAGTGGTTTCCATGCGTTATCGATGCCCGCGTGTTTGTCTTTATATTGTTGGGTGATTCGGTTGAATTCACCTTCGTCGATTGCATCGGGATACATTATAGCGATTGGCGGGATTGCCCCATTCTTAAAAAAGTTCTCATTCCATCGACGTGCAAACATTTCTGTGCTGAACGGAAGAATCAACGGTTGCATCGGTGGCGCGCCATAGTAGTTTGATGACGGGTGTGCGTATTTCCAATGCATCATATCTTTGGCTAATACGGGAATCCAATCGTCGGCATTGATTGTTTTATTAACAAGGTCGCCCCTCAATGATGCATTCGCCATCTTGTAAATGGTTTCGATGCGCTCCCGTTTGCTCTGTGATGTATCGGCTAATTGCGTTCCGACTCGCCATAGTTCGCTTTTTTCGTTGCCATTGGTTAATTCAAGTTGGATAGGTTCAACTTTACCACTGCCCTTTGAATCGGGTTTTCGTACCGCATAGCCGATGATTTCTGTGCCATCTTTCGAGGGGACAACCCGTACCCGCGATGGCCGAATCACGTCAAATTGCAATTCTTGGGGATTCGACCTATCAATCATCACATAAGCGTTTCCCGTTAAATCTAAATGAAGCTGAACCGTTTGCCGCCACAGATTCCAACTCATTGTATGATTCGGCTTCATCGGCAATGGGTTTTCTTGTGGCTCATCCTTCTCGTTGACAAATATCCATTCGGGCGTTGCAAGTTTTTCTGAGATAACATTCGTACATGAATAAATCCAAACACCCGCGCCATACGCCTTTTCGAGTTCTTCGATGGTAGCGTCCATTGTCGGAATCTCGACTTTTTGCGAGAGGTCGGCAATGGTTAATCTCTGACGCTCTTGGTGTGCCTTTTGGATATATCGCTCTAATTCAATTCTGTGTTGAGCTTCAAGTGTTTCGTAATGGCGTTGTTTCGCCTTATTGAAAAGGTCATTAAAGAATTGAAAGCGCATAATACCCCAAAGAAAGTAGTGGAATAGGCTTAAACGGGGGATAAGCCCATTCCACCGTAGACGATACTAAATAAAATGGAACGGATATATCGCTTTAATTTATCTTATAGGGAAGTATTTCGCAAGGAGTGGTTTCAGAATAGGGGGTGTTTTGGAACTGAATGCAAAAAGCCCGTCTGATTTTGGAGTCATCAGACGGGCTTTAGGAAACGAGTATAGCTCACTCGCTCAAGGAGATACCTTATGAGCGAAACAATTTTTATCACAAAACAATTATACCTGATTCGTCCTCAAAAAACAAGGGGTAAGCTATAAGGCATGAAAAAGCCCGTCTAATTTTGAAATCAGACGGGCGTGGTATGCTTATGAACGAAATAACTGTCATCACAATATTTGCTTATTGTGTAATAAAGCTCATGGGTATTATACCATATACAAGCTATGAATGACGATATATTACGGTGTGGGATGCAAAAAGCCCTTAATGATGCCATTAGCACCACCAAGGGCCAAAATTCATTCGTCGAAAATAAAAGAGGTATTTAGGGGCGTACAACCCCTGAACACATTTATCACTTTTCTGAAGGGAAGTGATAAGAGTGGAAGAAGATATTCTTGCCGCATCTATTATATCATATACAAGCTATGAATGTCGATATATTACGGTCTTGGCAGTAGATGCTTTTATCTTAGATGATAGAAGTTGGGATGAACGGTCAGCAACGGTTTGGATAAATGAGGTTTCGTGTGGCGAGGTTTCTTGACTGACGCGAAGAATAACGGCATCGCGGAACATGCGGCTAAGACCTTGCTTTGAGATTTCCGCTTCCGCAAGTTGTGCCGCCATTCGGTACATTGTCGGGGTATTTAAGGTGTCGGCTATTTGGAGTCTACTAATTGTTTGCATTCGTTTACCTCTTTGGCATTCCAACCCATAAGTGCAAACGCCATTCTGATATAATAATCATGACTATCTTCTTCTCTATCGAATTCGGTTGCCTCTTTCACATAATTGTCAAGGGATCCATAGAAGTGTAGCCACCATTCGCAAAATGGCAATGTTAGATGGTTTCTATGAAATTTGATAAACCAATCGTCTACAATCTCGAAGCCTAGCCATACGGTGGAATTATTTACTATCGTCGCCATTTGTCCATCTCCTCATAATTTAAGAGTGTATCCCAAATCCATAGTCAGGGATAGGGATTGATTCTACATCGTGCAGACAGACCATGAGATGGGCGGGGCCGCCATTTTGTACATCGTGGAGGTATTAAGCGTTTCAGCTATTTGGAGTCTGTTTAGTGTCTGCATCTTTGTCTCCGAATATAAAGGCATGATTATCGTACACGTCATTTTCATCAAAAAAAGCTAACATTATACTCTGCCACGGTTCATTTTTTGCGTCGGTTCCAATAGCAATCTCTATTTGTTTATCGCTATGCGATAGGATAATCCTTATTCCATCTTCGGTCGGTTCAAGTCTTGCCTTACAATCAAAGAATCGAATCTTAGGAAGGTTGCTAAAGCTCCAACAAGTCATTTTTTCATTTTTCATGATTTACCTTTCAAAAGATTCATCGCTGTCAATCATCTTCATTTCCCATTGACAAATAGGACACCGAAATCCGAGAACATAATCAAGTGAGGTTTCGATGGGCAAAAGCCACTCAACTAACCCATTACACTTTGAGCAAGTCGCTTTATAGTCCCCGTGAGTCTTTTTCAAGTCGCTATCATTTATCCATTTGGATTTCATGATTTTCTTCATAAACCCCTTGTCCACATTTAGGGCATAATATATAATAGTCAACGATTTTACAATCGCCAACTATACCTTTCCATTCGCATTTACAATATACGGCAATTTTGGGCATTTCATTACTTTTGACGGCCGTCATATGATAGCCACCTGGCATTGGCGTGAAAGTATGGGCATTATTACATTCTATAATTAAATGCCCAACCACTAACATCACAGCTTCACCGAAACTTATTTCATCTGCCATATGTTTGAGATATTGCTTGTTCACAGATTCATGCTGTTCGGCTAATTCACCAAAAACACGAATCGTCGATTCACTTGCTGTAATCATGATTATTCTCCTTTAGTAATTTCCTTTCAAAAAAGAATGGCTGAGATACTAGCCAAGTCGTACATGCAAGGTCTAACGCACAGCACCAAAACGATGAGTCTCGGATTTTATCGAATGCTGAAAGTTTAGCGTTCATCGTATCAATGTTCATAATTAATCGTTCACCGTTAAGGGTTAATTTCTAACCGTTGAAGGCTAAATGGTAGCCCCTATCGAGGCTTCAGAGTTGCGTAACGTGCAACAACGGGGAGTATCAGTCCCAAGCCTGTTAGCAGTAGGTTGCTAATAACCCCTAGCAAGGGGTGCGTGTTTAGATGTTTCAATAAATCAGCCATTGTGTTACTTAAAGCAAATTGCTTTCACATCAGTGATTCTTTCTAATACTTCATATCGATACGAACCATCATGACCGACCTCATATTTCGTCGGTTTAATACCATCAGGGTTCTTCTCAGACTGTGCATATTCTGCAAGCGACACAACTTCTACTCGTGCGCAAAGGTCAAGCCATTCGCCATTAGTAATACGAGCAATCGGTAACTTTTCAATTTCTGCGGGGGGCATACAAACCCGAATACCGTCCCAATACTTATGCAGATGATTGGGCACACCCTGCTCTTTTGGGTTAAACCTTTTATCGGAAATCATCTCGACACCTCAATCCCTATCTATAATATTTATCAAACACCACGACGCGAAAAAAACTAACAATACAACACCGCATACATACGATGAAGCATGAAAGGTCTCAATAAATGTCACCTCATCGTCGGTGCAAGCATGTTGTGCGACAATTAAGGAGGCTAAAAGGACATCAATTATGAGAAACCATAATGCCCCATAAGCAATCCCGCAAGCAATCCGCTTTACCATATCAAACCTCAATCATCGTAGTTGCATTCGATTCGCTCAACACCACGTCAACATCTTCCTCGAACACTTCGATTTCAAGTCGCAATGCTTCAATAGTTTCCGCAAGTTTTAACGGGTCAACGAGTTCAATCTTGTTGTCTTTCCAAAACGGGTCTGCGACATTCGCGTAATCTTCGGGCGTTGGCTTGGATTCACTTGAGAAATTCTGTTCAAGGAAAGCGTCAAGCCGTGTTTGCGCTTTAGCGTTTTCTTGCTCGACATAGGTCGTGCCTTGACCCAACGCTTCTTGAAGGTGGTGTGCCAACGATTTCTTGAATGATACACTTTGCTTGCGCTCGATTGCCGTTGCAACCGTCATCGATTCGCCACCAATCATTACGAGCGTGTTTGCATTTGATATAACAATGCCCGTTTTAATTTTGTCGCGCTCTGATATGAGGTCAGTCAATTGTTGATAGGCAGACTTGATGAATTTGGAGAAATCACCAACCTCGCCGTTGAAATTGCCGCCGACAAGTTTCCCCTTGACCTTTGCGCCAAGCGGAATAAACGCCGTTCGTAAACGGTCAATTTGTTTTTCTAAAGTTCCAAGCCTTACTAATCCCCTTGTTACAGTTATTTCTTGTGCCATCGTTAGTCATCCCCCTTTATTGTTATTGATGCCTTACCAATAATTCTCGGCAGATCATCATCCAATGTGTTAGGTGAGTTAGGTAAAGACCACCTATCAGATTTATAATCGGGATAGAATGTTTCAATAATTGCATCTTGCAGACTTTTGCCGCCAATTGAGATAAGAGGCGGATAGAATCCGTATTCTATCTCTGTTATCTCAATCTTCCCTTCAAGTTTTAATTCTACCATCGTTAGTCCTCCCCCTTTATTGTTATGCAACGTCATTGACAAAATCAATCGCCATTTGTTTACAGTCCGAAAGTGTTTCAGCCGTCCATTCACCGCGTCCCGTCTTGATGAATTGATATTTCGGTTCAACCTCAACCCATCCTGTCAACTCTCCCGTTTCATCATTCTTAGCGGTATGCTCTATCATCTTGTGCCTAATACGAACGCCATTTTCAAGTTTTTCAACGTTTTCTGCTTCTTGCCATGCCCACCCATTATCATCAGGTGTAACCATTTTGTCATAAAGTTCATCAACCGAAGAAGAAGTAAATCCTATATTCCCCTTCTTCACCGTGTGGCCTATACTAAAACCATATCGAGCGCGGTGTGACCAACCATACCATTTCTGTTCTTTCTCGCAGAAGCCAATTGAACATACAGTATCACTAGAATCGATGAGTTCGGGCTTGATGCCATCTCTCTTGCAAAGTCGAAACGCTTCAACTGATTCTCCAATATAATGTCCGTTGTCAGTATAAGCACGTTTCATCTCGAAATCTTCGCCGCCAAAATTAGCACCATCAACTAGTTTTGTTCGGACTTCGTAACCCGCTTTGTAATAGCGGATATTTAACACTTTTGACATGATAATTACCCCTTATTCAAGTTGGTGGAAGGACATGAGGACTCGAACCCCAATCGGAGATCAACCCGACGCCACATGCTGTCCTCCCATAATTATTCATCAACTTTTGAAAAGCACCATCCTATCCCCATGATAAGTAATGCTAGCAAAAAAAGTGTAGCCCCAAATCCGCTGACAAAAGCTACTGAGTAAAATGTCATCTGTAAAAAGATTGTCACGGTTAGGGCATCAAGGAATGATAGCCAATCATCACTAAACATATAAATCAGATAAGTGAAAAATATCATCGGCAGTATCGTTAAGCCAATAAAGCCACAGATGGGAAAGAAGGTTTTTCTAAGTATCGCTATCATAATCGATCCCCTCAATCATCGTAATACCACACTTGCAAAGTTATATCATAATTTGCCATCTAATCAACTCCGTCAGCAAAATCTATCGCCATCTGCCTGCAATCTTTGAGCGTCTTCGCTGCCCACTCTCCACGACCAAGTGGATAGGTTTCGCACCTGTCTGGGTGAATCATATCCATCGCCGCCTCGTACCCAACACCGATTTCTGCATTAGGCATGGCCTCCTTGGCTTTTTTCTTGATAGCTTCGGCAAGCCCGTCAGGCAAACGTTGATTATCGACAATGATTTCTGCCTTATCATATGTAACCGTGACTTTATTCATGCTCACATCGAATCTGACATTATCGTAATAATCCCCAGAGTATTGCTCTCGTAACTCTTGTATCAAGTCCTCTGGGTCATTTGGAGTATACGCACAATCGCCTTTTTTGACTGAATCACCAACACCAAATCCATAAATCGCCCGATGACTCCAGCCATACCACTTCTGCTCTGCTTCACAAAAGCCTATACAGCAGACATTATTATTTGGATATGCCAATTCGGGTTTAATTCCATGTTTCTTGCAGAGTCGATAGCCCCACTGGGGATCTCCAATATAATGACCATTGGGCGTATATGCAGTTTTCTTAACAAAACCTTCACCGCCATACTCAGAATCGTCTATCAATTCTTCGCGAACTTCATATCCTGCTTTGTACTTTCGTATGCTCAAAATCTCTTTGACTTTCATATCATTTATCTCCTTCGATAATATCATGCTGCTTACGAATAACAGCCGCCAATTGGGCACGGCGAAGTTCTCGCCTAACTTCTTCCAAAAAAGCCTGTATTAGGTCAGTCCCAATAGCCCCAGGATCTTGGTGTTTTTCATAAAGATTTGGGAAAAAGTGTTTTCTAACTTCCTCTATTGAGCGATACACTTTTTCAGACTGTTTAGCCTGCCTTCCCTTGGGTGTCATTTGCCTCCCCCTCGGCGGGTTGTCCACCGTTTTTCATAATTCATTTATCTCCTTTGGTAAACTCATCAAAAAATGATTTGTCTATGATACCATCATCAAGTGCCTCACGGATTTCAAGACGTAAATCAGCGCGGCGGTATTCGATTTCTTGGGCTGATTCGTGGGTAAAGTCCCAAATAACCCCAAACACAAGGCCGCCCGTAGCGACAAAGGCAATCAATAAAACTAATACAACCCACCAATTATCTGACATATCACATAAACCTCATATATTCACGTTTGCGACAAACCACTTTCGCCAACATCTCGTAGGCATCGGCATGATAATAGTGGTCGGCTTTGTCATTGACCCAAATGTAAGCGGGTTTCCCCGCACGGTCTTCTTGGATACGTTGACTTGCTTTCATTTGGTCATAGAAATCGGGAATGCCCCTAGCATTTTTCGGTAGGCGTGTTTCGCCCGTGAGATAGCTACTCATCACATCATCAAGATGCTGAGTTCTATCGACCTGCACAATCCCCGACTTGCGAATTGTTTTGACCTTCTGACTCTGATTTTCGACTGACCAATTCGGATACTCACATCGCCATACGATGCCCTTATTATATTTCTCTTGAAATGAAATCGCCATTCGGATTTCGGGACGCGCATCAATCACACACCCTTTTACGTTGTAACGCTTCATCAATGCATCTAAATCCTCGAAACGTGGAACTGTGCCAATAAATCGAGCGTATCGGCGTTCCTCTTTCCATTCAGAGATTCGCACATGCAAATGGTTTCCGACATCAACGCCCATAAAACAATCGACATCGCAAGTTTGTTGTAGCGCAAAGTCATCGCAACATCTATCCAAAATGCTCATATCCATTTGGAAGTCGGCATCGACGTACGGCAATCCCAAATCACGATTCATGAAGTTTTGGAATAGGTTGCGCTTTGTAATTCCACGTTGTAGCTTGTCCCACAATTCCGAGATAGTTGTGGTGGGCGTAAAAATTTTGGAGAGATGGTAGCCACTAATGTTTGAACTCGCCATAGCTTCCCATACGCCCATACCGAGTCTATCTGTTGATTTGCCACAGTGTTCGCAATACAATTCGATGTCTCGAAAGTCATTGGGTTGCCATTCTTTATCGAGCAATTGATATAGACCACCTTCGTCTTTGCGGCATACGTGTTGGAAGAAATCAAGTATCTGATATTCGCCGCATGAGCCACACTTGACGTGCCATTCCTTTTGGTCACTTAATAGGAACTGTTCGTTGATGCCTCTTTCGGGAATGTTGGCAACACCGATTTGACGTTTAATCTTATGCTGTGATGCTGAAAGTCGGTCATCGGTAAATGCGATATTATCGGGTGCGCAATTATGCAAATCGTCAATGATAGCAACATCAGCGTTGAACATATCGAAATCACTCGGAGTCTCTGACGATGCGAAAAAGATAACACCATCGCCATAGTGAATCATCGACATCGAATCAGACGTTCCAATTGCTTGTGATTTCATATCACGATAGTATTTGACATGCTGAAATGAACGGCTAATCCGATTCTTGACAAACGAATTGCGGAGTAGATATTTCGGAACAACATAGAATACGCTCCGACCTAATTCGGCTTGCGACAACGCTTCGATAATTGCCCATTCGGTAGCGAATACTTGTACACACTTTTGGAATACAAGCTGTTGGGCGTGGTCAGCATAAATGTCCAAAAGGTAGGGTTTATCATCGAAGGTCATTGCTTGACCCTTATCGTTTTTGTGATGAAGGGTCGCATATTTCCACCGCAAACTATGAATCCTCTTTGACTCCTTGAATCGGAATTGAATCTTTTTCTTCGTCGATTCGGGGAGTGATTGCCTCCAATTCGGCGGCAAT
>SDBT01013899.1_pt1 | contig 12874 bp, 9 predicted proteins | sample 2277101 | NCBI WGS metagenome assembly SDBT01 (sample SAMN10404973, study PRJNA504765) | marine sediment metagenome | isolation source: marine sediment core GS10_PC15, 103 cmbsf | place: Arctic Ocean: Southern Knipovich Ridge | collected 2010 | reverse complement strand
ATTAGAGCTCCCATTAAAGCATTCGGAGATGTTGCTAGACTTGCCCAACTCGGTCGACTGATTATTCCCTCCGTACTTATTGTTCCTCCTAGAAAAAATTTTCATCCTGTGAAGATGAGTTAATAGGTGAATATTTTGTCAAAAAAACCTGAAAATTTATTCGATAAGTGGATTAATGGCAGATTTGATTCTAAAATAGTAGTTTCTGTTACGCAGAAAGATCAATTTAAAAATCTTGGATTTTCAGTTATTAATGGTCGTGAATATGGTACAAAGCTTAGCAACGCTATATCCATCCAGCTGGGCCCGAAAGATTTGTAAGAATTGATCGAAACTTTGAAAGAGATTCAATCCCGATTCCTTGAAATATTTAAATGAGTTTATCCTCTTGATTCTTTGATTGGTAACAGGATATTTAGAATGACTCAATCTAACAAAAACCCAAATAAAGGTAATTCATTACTTCTTTATAGACGAAAAAAATCTTTGGTACGGTGCTAATTTCATAGAAGGAGGCCGTTTCTGATTAAAAAATTCATTTTAAAAGGATTTATTACTCTCATAATCATCTTCACTCTTGTCCAGACATCTGAAATTCTTGTTGAAGATAGAGAGATGATAAGCAATGATTATTCCAATGATCAACCCAAAGATCCTCAGAACATCAACCTTGTATCAAAGGAAGATGTTCCAGGTTTTGAAGCGTTAGTTGTTATAACTGCATTATTTTTGTTTGTTGTATTTGCAACAATTCGTCGTCGTGAGTAACAAGATATTCTTGATTTTCCTATCATTAAATGTCTTTAATTCTTCTGGAGCTTTAATACGAGTGAACGAAACATACCTTTAATTCTCTAGACTGAAGGTTAATCAAAAAAGATGAGAAAAGAAGACATGTTTATTGTTCTTTATCTTTTAAAAGCGGTGGGAATGTTTTCATAGATTCTTGCCTTCTTTTTAATATTTCATCCATCATCTTCTCCCAGCCATCCCAAACAATTGGATTAGGCTTTATTTGCCTTGGAGTATAGGTATTTATGGCTTCAATGACACTTTTATTCGAAGCGCGATAACTAGGAATTATTGTGCTTGTGATTGTGACAAGAAAGGAGGCAGAAATCCAAAATAATAGTAAATTAGGTGAAATACTTGTTTTGATAGGTAAAGATTGACCAATATACCAAATCATCAGCTCTGCTCCGATAATGCCATTGATGATGCCGAAAATGACACCTAAGGTTCCATATATTGTCGATTCTGCAAAAAAAATTGAAAAAACATCTTTCTTAGTTAAGCCCATCGATCTCATTATACCAATTTCTCTCTCCGTCTTCAAAGTTGAAATTAAAATGGAAATAAATTGAGCCAAACCAGCTAGGAGAAATGTATTAAAGAATAAAGTTTGAAAAAAAGCTTTTTGTATGATCAAAGATTTTTCGATTACATCAGCATAGAAATCTATTGCGGTACAATGTGCAAAAAATGTATAGTTTCCAAGAAGCTGATCTTTCATTATATAAAGATTTACATCTGTCCTTGTAGACATGAGAAAATAGCTAGCTGATTGGTTCTGCCACAACGTTTGATAAAGATCATCTGAACAAAATATATAATTTCCATGCTGTAAAAATGGGTTACCTGCAGCAATACCAGTTATTTTCATCTGAATACTTGAATTTAAGGATGTTTGAACATCTAAATATTCTCCTATTCTTAGTCCGATTCTCGAAACAAGAAAATGACTGATAATTACTCCCCGTTCTGAACTATTTAATAAGGTCGGGATATGAGGTTCCATTGGCAGTACTATTGTCTCTTTAAAGAAATAATCGTAATCTTCGTTGTTAATACCAAGTACATACCCTTTTATAGAGTTGATTGTAGTCCTTTGCTGCTGAATAGCTCCTGCTCTAAGTATATTGCTATTATTTTGCACTAGATCATTGGTAAATGAAGGAGGTATTTGTGCATTATCCTTGGTTTCTGCTATGATGTCTATTCGTCCGAATTGTTCGTTATAGTAATCTGGGAATGATTCAATAATACCATCTGAAACTATGCCCACAACGAGTATAAAAGTAAGAGCTAGAGCAGTAACCATAATAGTTATAAGGGATTTTTGGGGTTCTCTTTCGATATTTCGTGTTGCTATGATTCTTGGGACTTTTTTGTGCCATACCATAAATTTTTTACCCAAATTCGGTACAAAATGTAAAGATGCGGCCTCTAAAAGTAATGTACCACCAAACACCGCTCCTATCGCAATAAAGTGCCAGGAAAGAACCTCAAAAGTTAAGAATCTACTAGGCCCAATAAAATATGTTGTTATAAATCCTGATATAATCAATAACCCTCCACTTATTAAAGAAATCACTCTATTCTTGGAGGTAAATTTTTTCGTGCGCATTTTCCAATGAATATTCTGAACGATAGGTAGATTAACAGATAGAGCGATAGGGTAAAGACCTGCAATTAAAGCAATAAGTATCCCTGTAATAAATGCTGAAATAATAGATGTTGGAAGAAGTAGTAATGCGTTGATATCAACAGTATGAGGATAATTGATATTTAAAAAGAATACAATAATGTATGAAAAGCCAATGCCAATTATATTACCTATAATACTGCCAAGTCCGCTGTAAAATAATATTTCAAACCCAAGAAATAGAATAACTTGTATTTTTGAGGTTCCACATGCTCTTAAGATACCAAATTCTGTTGAGCGTTCTTTAATATTGATAGTAAGTATATTTGTTATAAAAAGGAACTCAACAACGAATGAGGCAATAATGATTAAATTCATTGCTGTTTGATAAGATCTTATTGCTAGAATATCGGTTTCACTTATGGATTTCTCCCGAAAAACAAGATAATCCAATCCCAAAGTATCTTCTAATCGTTGTGCTATAGAATTAATTTTAAGAAAATCATTGACTTCAATCACTATATGAAAGTTTAAATAACTCTCATCTTCAAATATCTCAAGCAAATAATTTAGATCTATTAAGATAAACAAGAATCCGTTATGATTTCCAAAGCTTTCTCTATCATCTATTGTTCCAGATATTGTAGCAGTAGTTGCACTCACACCGTATTCTGACATGTCTGGAATACCAAAATTCTGACCTGGTGTTACTTCTGCTAGATATCCGATTGATTCGGAAATAATAACCTCCCGTTCAAATCTATCTAATGTCTTATTACCGTTTATTACTTCTAGTTGTGGGAAATCAGGGTGATTTTCAGGTTCAAAACCATATAAAATAACAGTATTTGTGATATTCTCTAACAATGGATTTTCCTGAATGAAACTAGGAAGGTCATTAAGAGTAAAAGTTGCAACTAGACTTGATTTCTTGACTCCTTCAATATTCAGTATTCTTTGTTCTAGTTCTTGCATCTCATCTAAAGTCGAATTACTTTTTGAGTGAATTGTAATATCTGTAAGGTTATTACCTCTATGATTTTCAATAAAATTTTCATATAGTGAATCGACAGATACTGCTATTCCAGTCTCTAAACCAACTGAAACAGCTATTCCTAGAACTATTAGAGAAGTTCGCCATTTATTACGAGTAAAATTACGCCATGGAAGAGTTAAGAACATCGTTTTCCCTTACAGATTATAAAATTCACGTAAAATTTGCTAATAACTATAATATGTATCTTTCGTTAGGTGAAAAAAACTTGAGATATTCAATACAACAGTAATTCAAGATACAGCATTAATAAGAATCTAGCCAGGAGACCCCAGTATTCATTTGAGGGGGGAATCGCCACAAAAGAATATTAATCGTGTGTGATGAGAGGCCCGATCCTTCATTAAGGAGAAACCAAGCTTTTGAACTAGAAATTTCCTATTTTCTAACTAAGCTTCAAATTAAAACTGAAATTGCTAGCAGAGAGATAGCAGCTGCAAAGTATTCAGCATTCTCACCAAACTGGAACATGCCTAGTTTGAATTTGTAAGTACCTGGATTTCTTCTAGGTTGCTTAATAGATTTTAGATAAACATTAAGATTCTTCTTAGCAGAAGTTTGCGATAAATCATTACATCCTCCAATAAGAAAATAAACACCCGAAGTTAAAAGCATTGAGACTCCCCAGATTCTCGATAAATCATTCCCTGAAATCAGTGTGTAGGTAAAAGCAGCTAGAAAGGAAAAAAAAATGCCTATCCCAGTTTTTTTCAAGAATGATGAAAAAGATAACTTCTCAAACTGGGGATATATAATTGATTTATTTTCAGTATCCATTTTAATATGATTTTGTTCTTTGTCAAGGTTATCTTTTCTTTCTAAATCAGTCATTACTTTATTCAATCTCATATTAGTGGTTCAGTTAGCTCTACTGGAAAATGGCAAGCTACAAAGTGATTAGGGGTGATTTCTTCGAATTTTGGTTCTTCTTCAGAGCATTTCTTTTTTGCATAGATACATCGCGTTCTGAATCTACATCCAGATGGGAGATTTATAGGACTCGCAACATCACCAGGAAGAATTAATCGTCTTCTTTTCAGAGTTGGGTCGGGAATAGGTATCGCTGAGATCAGAGCTTGAGTGTAAGGGTGTCTTGGATACCGGACGAAGTCTTCAGCAGGAGCAAGTTCTACAATCCTTCCTAGGTACATAACTGCAATTCGATCACTAATGTGCCTCACAACACTTAAATCATGAGCAATGAAGATGTAAGTGAGATTAAAACGTTTTTTAATGTCTTTTAATAAATTTAATATCTGAGCCTGAACTGCCACGTCTAAAGCGGAAACAGGTTCATCAGCAATTATCAATTTGGGTTCCACAGCTAGAGAACGAGCGATTCCTATCCGCTGACGCTGTCCTCCACTGAATTCGTGAGGGTAACGTAAAGCGTGATAATCCTCAAGACCACATAGATTGAGAAGCTGGATTACTCGTTCTCGACGTTCTTTTTTTGTCATACCTCTATTGTGAATTATGAAGACCTCTTCAATGATTCCACTAACAGTTAACCGAGGATTTAAAGAAAGATAAGGGTCTTGGAATATCAATTGAGCTTGTTTGCGAAACCAAAGTTCCTCTTTTCGACTTTTTAGCTCATGAATTTTTGAACCATCAAAGATAACTTCACCTTTAGTTTTGGGGAGTAAGTTAAGAATAACTCGACCAAGGGTGGTTTTACCGCAGCCAGATTCCCCAACTAAGCCAAAAATTTCACCTCTTTTTATATCAAGCGAAACGTCGTCAACAGCATGGATATATCCCATTAAAGTTCTACGTACTACTCCTTTTATATATATAGGGAACAATTTGGACAAATTTCTTAATTCTAATAAGTTATTATCTGAAGATTGAGTAATGGTTACCATTGTTAAAATCAGTCCTTTTATTTATTGAACTCTTTATGGAAATGACATGCTACCATATGTTCTTTAGTCCATTTATCCAGGACTGGAACCAACTCCGAGCATGTTTTCTTTGCGTATTGGCATCTAGGGTGAAATTTACAGCCTGTTGGAGGATCTATTAGATCAGGTACGCTTCCAGGTAATGTGTGAAGTTTATCTATAGATTCATCAAGTCGTGGAATAGCAGCCATCAAGGCTTGAGTATAAGGGTGTCGTGGATCTTTGAAAATTGTTTTAACTGAAGCTGTCTCAACTATATGCCCTCCATACATCACACCGACTCGTTGGCAATTTTCTGCAATAATACCCAAGTTGTGGGTGATTAACAACACGGACATACCATAATCAGTCTGTAGAGTTCGGATAATATCAAGGATTTGTGCTTGAATTGTTACGTCAAGAGCAGTCGTAGGTTCATCTGCTATAAGTAATGAGGGGTTACAGGATAAAGCTCTACTAATCATCACACGTTGTCGCATACCACCACTAAATTGGTGGGGATAATCGTCAACTCTTTCTCTTGCAAGGGGGATTCCAACACTTTTCATTAATTTAATAGCTCTTTCTATAGCTTCATCTTTCTTGACTCCCTCGTGTAGTCTGATTACTTCCGCTATTTGTTCCCCGACTGTGAATACAGGATTTAAAGACGAAAGCGGATCCTGAAAAATCATGGAAATTTCCGCTCCCCGTATCTTTCTAATATCTTTGTCTTTAAACTCTAGGATATTTTTCCCCTTATAAAGGACCTGTCCTCCTTCTATGATTCCTGGGAATCTAACTAAATTTATACAGGACAGTGCTGTTACAGTTTTCCCACAACCAGATTCGCCAACTAAACCAAAAAACTCTCCTTTCTTTATGTGGAACGAAACACCTTCAACTGCTCTGACAATGCCAAATTCCGTGTAAAAATAGGTTGTTAGATCTTTTACTTCAATAAGAATATCATTGTCTTGATTGGGAATTCCAATGTCGTCTTGTTTAATATTCTGCTCTACTACTTTCAATACTGAATTACTCCAATTTAAATTTCTTTGGCTGAATTTTATTATTACTAATTATCGCAATCGAGGATCAAATGCGTCGCGCAGACCGTCGCCCATTAGATTAAATCCCATAACAGCTATTATAATAAGGATCGCGGGGAAAAATACTGTCCACGGAGCTACCGTAGCAAAATCAAATCCATTGCTTAGCTCACGACCCCAGCTAGAAAGATCTTCAGTGGTGAAACCAAGAAATGCAAGACCTGCTTCTACTAGGATGTTGGCAGATAAACCCAAAGTAACAACGACTATCAAAGGTGCTAATACATTAGGAAGGATGTGAATTAGCATAATCCTCCTATTGGAGGCCCCGATACAACGTGCTGCTTCTACATAGTCCGCTTCACGGATTTGTAAGATAGTTGCACGGACAAGGCGTGTAATACCCATCCACCCAAATATACCAAGGCCAAACGTTACAGCAACCAGAATAACCTGAGCACTAAGCCCCATCTCGATTAATAGATTGTCTACCCATCGAGTATTCTGAATTACTACAATTGCAAGGATCATTACAAAATAAAATGGTAAAGTCAAAAATACATCAGTTAATCTCATGACGATTTCATCAACTCTTCCTCGGTAATATCCTGCTATTAGACCAAGTGGAAGACCGATGGATAAAGATATAATAATTGCACCAAAACTAACTATGAGGGAAATACGAGCACCATGCACTAACCTGGAAAATAAGTCTTCAGACTTATAGTTGGTGCCCATAAAATGTGTAACCCGGAAATATTTTCCTCCTTCGAGATCGAAATCATCAACTATAACATCTGAGCCAGTTGCGGCATTCTCTAACCTTAGTTCTTCAGGATTTCGAACTGAAAGTCCATAATCATCTTGCAAAGCAAGATTCACAGAATGCCAGCTATTTTCACTTTCACTGAAGGTAAGTTCTATCTGATCGTCTTTTTTATTCTCATAAGTGAAAATGACCTTTAGAGTGGTTTCCTCAGTACCATTCAGATAGACTCTAAATGATAAATCCGTGAAAAATCTGTCTTGTCGCACAGAGATATCTTGAGTTAGACTTCCACCTTGACTAGAAATCCGAGCAGCGAAGACATTGACGGCAGATGCACCAGGAATCCCAGAAGCATTAAGATTTATTCGTTGCCAACCATTTAGCTCCCATTCATTTAAAATTGGATCGAATTCAAAGCTATTATCTGATATATAGTTCGTAAGATCAAAAAGTTCTGCCCCTTCGTTTACACCAGGGGGTTGATATGAAGGGATATAACCAGGATAGAATATCAGGAAATACTCAGATGGGTTATAAGGCGCGAGAACATCGGCAAAGAGTGCTAGGAAGATTACACCAACTGAGAGAATTAATCCAAGCACCCCTGCCTTATTCTTCCTGAACCGTCGAAAAGCAATGGAAAGTTGACTACCTGAAAGTTCTTCTGCTGTTTTATACTTTTTTCTTAACATTTTCTTTTTTCTTCGTTGTGTTCTCGATTCAAACATTTTAATGACCTCAATTGTATAGTAAGCTGTTAAAGGGAGACTCTTGGATCAATGATTGTATATAGGATATCCGTAAAAAGATTCGCAATTAAAATCAGAATCGCTGTTACCATGATTATACCCATGACAACTGGATAATCATATTGGAGGAACCGTCCAACTGCATACCTTCCAAGGCCAGGCCACCCTAAAGTTGTTTCTGTTATGGGAGCTCCTCCTAGCAGGCCGCCAATGCTTAGGCCTATATACGTTATAATAGGAATCATAACATTTTGAAGAGCATGCCTCCAGATTATTGTTCTTTGTGAAAAACCATATGCTTGGGCAGATAAAATGTAGTCTTGTCTTATCACTTCTAGTAATCCAGATCTTATTAATCGAACGTAAAGAACGAGCGAAATGGTGGTGATAGCTACTACTGGAATGATTAAATGGAAAAAGAGATCCCAAGTTTCCCACGAAAAAAGTTGTTGAATAAATGTGTCAAAGTATGCTCGAGCGTACAGCGTTGTGACCCCTTGAGCGATTTCTTCTTCTAATGCCATACCCCCAGCTGGTAAAATTGGAATATAAAACGAAAATAGTATGATTAAGACAATAATAAATAAAAATATAGGAATAGACAGTCCCACTGCAACAAAAATAGAGATAGCATTGTCAGTTTTAGAATATTGTTTTATACCAGCGTAAACACCAATGGGGATAGCAATTAAGAGAGTTAAGATCAGAGGGAAGATACTGATCAGCAATGTGGGCCCAATCCTTACAGCAATTGCTTCAGCCACATTTGCACCACCAAAAAGGGAATTACCCATGTCTCCCATAATAAAATGAAAGAACCAATTAAACCATTGTGCCTGCGGAGGAGCATCGAGTCCATAAATCCGAGTTAATAGCTCTCTGTATGCTTCTTTGCCGTATGGTGATTGGTACTGTGACAACATTAGCTCTACAGGATTACCTGTGGAGACCAACAGAGCATAACTGATCATTGAAATACCGATGAATATTGGAATAATAGTGATAAATCTTCGTAATGTGTACCTAACAACTCTATCATCGATAAATGGTCTAATGCCTCTAGGTAAGATAATTGAAATAAAGAGGGTAAAAGATAGGATTAAAAGCGGGATTACTCCAATCTGAATTCCAGGGATTATAGTGATTCCTTTAAATAAATCAGCTTGGAAATCAAAAAGTGATTGTAAGGTACTATCAAGACCTAGTATAAATTGAATCCCAAGCAAAATAACGAATAGTACCGTTAAAAATATCATGAAAAAGAGGAACCATTTAGAAGCTTTTTGCACTTTCTTATAAGTTTTGCCAAAAGACTCCACGAAACTTTCAGTAACAATTTGGGAGGAAGGTTTGCTCAGAGACATTCTCATGAAGTAACAAGCACAAATGAAGATAGCTAGGGGGTACAAATAGAATTCTAGATTCAGGTAATAACCAGTAAAAACATCTTGTAGTAAAGAACTAAAAGGAAGATTTTGGATAGTTGTGAGAAAGCCATCGTAATTAGGTTGAGTTAAGCTGGCAACAAGAAGTGATAATAGAAGTGAAACGACTCCTGCAACAAGTAGATTTGATGATTGGCCAACAGATATTGTCCATTTGAAAATTTTCAAGTCTGACTTTCTGTAAATTAATAAACAACCAGTAAATAGTAATAGAAACGTGATTAAACCTATTATTAAAGCGGGTATAAGACTCATACTAAAGAGCCAGTAAGTTGTAAAGATAAAAATTAGGTAGTAATAAATAACGAATAACACCGCATCAAGTCCACAAAACGAGAAAGCAGCTAAGAAAACAAGGATACTTCCAAAAAGCAATATTTCTCTTGAATGAATCGTTATGTTCGATCCAATTTGCACCTCCCAATCCTTTAAACTACCGAGTATTAGTACTATTAATGATATAAATAGCACCACAATAAGGCCGAAAGGCGAATCTATTCTTATATTTAGTAATTGGATTCCAGTCCCCTGTGCTAATCTGCCTGGATTTATAAACCCCCATATTCCTGAAACAGCAGTAATAATGATTAATATCCAGAAAATTCTTAAGTCAATAGATTTAGTTTTAATTTCATTAGCCATTCGTTACACCTGTCTTAATTGGTAAACCATTTTTAAAAAGGAAATAACCTGAATTTATCCCGTTTGCCAATTCATTTAAAGGATTTTGGTGTATGAAGTAATTCTGATTTATTGATGATTTAGTTGATGATCATGGTGCTGTTTCCACATCCATGACAAAAATTTCCAAACCATATGACAAAAATTTCCACACCACATGACAAAAAATTTTTAAATGAAATATACGAAAATAAACTGTTCATGACGTTAGTCTTGAAACTCATAAGAAACGTCTTGAAACACACAAGAAACATATGAGATATAAATATGCGAAAATTAAGAATGACGACAATACTGGTCCTTTTGATCGGTGGTATGTTCGTCGCCCTAACAGCGACAACCTCAGTTTCTGGTGCAAGAATGACGCCAGTGGAATTTTTTGAGGAATTTACCGCCGAGGAACGGTTACATATTAGGACCGCAATGGATTATGCTATCCCTCGACAACAAATCATAGATAGCGTGCTGCTAGGACAAGGTGCGCTTCTTGCTAGTCCCATTGAGGCGAACGCTATTGGGTACGACTCATCTATTCAGGCTCGAGAATTCAGCATAGAAAAAGCGTTAGACGAAATGGAAGCAGCTTTTGGTTACAGATACAACGACAGTGCAGAAGACGATGCAGATAGAAAAGGGTACTTCAGCATGGTAATCATGGCTCCAACCTCGCGTAGCGATAGGATGCAATGGGCTGCGTTAGTTACCAAATGTTTCCAAGAAATTGGTATAGACGTGACACTCAAGTACGCCAACTGGAATGTTGCTGTAAGTGTATTTAGCCCACCAGCAGATATTGCAGGTTTTGACTATGAGCATGGTGGATACGATGCCTTCTTTATTGGCTGGACTGGTTCTCCTTTGTCTGATGTCTCACAATGGTTTGGAGAAGCTAATTGGGCTCCTGCTGGAAGTAACATCGCATATATCGATGATCCAGTAGTTGATGCTATCATTGATACTTCTTTGACAAACACAGATAAAGCAAAGCGTATGGAAGCCTTAACTGATTTCCAAGAATACTTCCACGATGAGATACCCTATTTCGTTGTGCTACAACTTATGGATTTGTGGGCTGTAGATCCAGATCTTAAAGGAGTTTCACTTAGTTTCGACTATCCAAACTTTGGTAACTGGTCTTATGCGATAACTGATCCAGTGACAACTGCGATAACTGTTCAAACTCCAGGTGATCTGAAAGACTGTAATCCGTTGATGGCGAGCTCCTACTACGATTGGCTTATGGGAGGAGTTCCAGGTGGTACTTATGGTTCACTCTTTACTAGTTACCCCGACGCTCCTGAAGTATATTATGGTGACATAGCAGAAAGTTGGACTGTGAGTGATGATGGATTGGTGTGGACATTCAATATTCATGATGGTATTGAATTCAGTGACGGCTCAGTTTTGACTGTAGACGATGTTATTTTTACCTTTAAGCAGTTTATCAATCCAGACGTGGTTGCCTGGGGTGGTACGAGTCAGGCTGAATGGATGAATGCATCCAACATTGTAAGAATTGATGACGACACAGTTGAATTCACACTCAATGATTTCTATGCATACGGAGAAAGTTTATTTACACAAAGTATTTTATCAGAGGCACAAATGAGCCTAGTTCCTGATGCTCAATGGAAAAGTGATGCTACTACAACTGCATTCCCTCCCTTAGGCACTGGACCTTATATGCCGGACGAAGATAACTGGGATGTCGCTACAAGTATGACTAAACTGATTCTTAACGAACACTACGATAATACTATTCGTACCGATGACGGTTGGTTCAATAATGAAGATAGGATCCCTTCTATCTACACTAAACTCGTTTCATCAGCCGCAACATGTGTTGCAGCTCTGCAAAATGGAGAAATTAATATTATTGACTCAAATGTAGCTATTCAACCCTTCCTTGCTCAACTCACCAACGTCAGCTGGGCAAGACTTGAAAAGAGCCTTGGATGGGGTCATCAAGCATTCTATGTCAACCAAAGAAGCCCAATTTGGGGTAAGAATGCAATGGATCCCCGTATACAGTACCCTGAAGATTATGGCGATGATGCTCCGTTTGATTTCGCTAGTGTCTTCTTTGGAATCTTGTGCCTAACAGCATTCCAAATCGTTAGAAAAAGGAAGAAATAAGATAGTTTTTCTTCTCCCCCTCTTTTCTTTTTTTTTTTTTTACTTGTAGGCTCATATTTTATAAAATAACCAGAAAAAAAGTATTAATTTTGCTTACAAAAATATTAACTCTCTCTTGAATACTCTTTCTATTGTAATCGCGTTTTTCTTTTCAATATTTTAGAGAATCCGAATAAACAGGTCTTCATTGTCTATCTGAAGGAAGGGGACATCTGATGAGAATGAAGAAGGTTCTGAATTTATTGTAAGACATATATGCACCGTTCCTTTCTTTATAGACACTTAGGACATATAGCCAATATAGCCCCTATATCTATCCGTGCGAGAGAGATTGAACGGGAGCCCCGCGAGGACGGTCGCGCGGGATACCAGCACCCATATAGGACACTGGCTTTGATAATTTTAACTGAAAACGCTTTTTTAGCTGTTCCAGATACATCCGATAAATATTCAACGACGCAATATAGTCACGATCAGCAGTGCAGTGACAACGAGGACAGGAAAAAAAACGCCCTCGGTTATCCACGGCTTTGCTAGACGGATCATAAATTTTCTGCCCTTTAGTACCACAACGGGGACAATAACTGGAGGTCCAATAAGCACTGACTCGTTTAATTTGAATCCCAACTCGTTTCGCTTTATAGAGGAGAGTTTCATATAAAGAGCCACGTAACCAA
>SDBT01013898.1_pt1 | contig 12875 bp, 10 predicted proteins | sample 2277101 | NCBI WGS metagenome assembly SDBT01 (sample SAMN10404973, study PRJNA504765) | marine sediment metagenome | isolation source: marine sediment core GS10_PC15, 103 cmbsf | place: Arctic Ocean: Southern Knipovich Ridge | collected 2010 | reverse complement strand
TTCCAAATCAATTCAAAGTTTGATTATCACTATTAATAAAGTATACTTTTGTCATATTTTAAATCAAAAAAAAAGTGACAAGAGCGTGAATAAGGAGTTGAAATCTATATGAACACAAATTTCGATCCTAAATACCCGAATATCACTCCAGTGGATTTTATAATCAAGTTAGAACATGAATAATTTAGAGTAATTATGAATAATTTTTTAAGGTAGTAAACAGTCTATTATCAGAAGACCTTTCATCTTAAACCAAGTATCAAATGGGGTGACAAAATCCAATGAATCGGATAATTATTATAGAAGAGGGGTTATTAGCTACTCTCCAAACGAATATTGATATTCTTATCGCTGATTGGATTAATGAGGGGGCAGATAATGTATATATAGTTCCTCATCCTAAGGGAGTTCATTTAGATCCAAGTGGAATCCGAGCTACACTTCAATCAACTCAAGATTTGGAAGGTGTCTTATTACTCGGAGAATTACCAGTTACACGAATTTTAAAAGATAACGGGGAATGGTATGCCTCCGATTACTATTTTATGGAGCTAGAAAGAGACTGGACAGTCAGTGAGGGCAATTTTGTTTCCTGTGATCTATATCTCCCTCCAACAATATTTGTAGGCCGATTGCAGATCGGAACAGATACTGGACATGTGTTGATACCAGCGAAGCCGACAATGGAAGAATTTTACAATCGATATTTAGAGAAATTACATTCTTTTCGAGTAAATTCAAAGATGTACTTCCTTGATTTCGGAGGAACGACACGTACCCATCCTCCAACCGCTAGAAATGAGTTCAAAGCTTTACTAGTCCATAATTATGGAGGAAACGTGGGCGTTATAGTCAAATATATGACGCATCTCTATCCTAGAGAACGAATAACCGTAGAAATCGATGTCACTGATACTGAGTATGAAACCATATTAGAAGAAAGTTCTTATGATTATATTTGTTTCCGTAGTCACTCAGATGGAGGACAACACACACTAGAAAGCGGTACACATTGGGATATGAGCAGGTATCTACTCGTGGATTCAAACATCAATTTCTTTGAGCTTTATGCGTGTGGAACGGGAGGATTAGTATGGGAACAACAAAACCCCCTGATGCTAAAAGCAACTTCTGATCTCCTAGCGTGGAATATCCAATTTGCAGAGAAAGGCGGGTTGGTTGTATTAGCTCCGAGTATTTCAATGGCGATGAATAATGTCACAACATTTTACGACGCACTTGTAGAAGGAGGAACCTTCGGCCGTGCATTTCGTATATGGGCCGAATATATGCAATCGTTTGGTTCGCCTGATGGCTGGGGGATGATTTTATTTTTTGGAGACCCGTTCATTCGTTATGATGTATTATTTCATAACTGTATTATTTATACTAGTGCAATTGGCACTACTCTCGAAACGAAACTCCCAAAGATGAGGATTTGGAGAGATGAAATTTTCCGAAGAAACTGGTTTGGTAGATCTCTTGTCTGGCTGTATTATCTTATCAGCCCTGTATTGGTCAGAATTACTCTGAAATCCAAGTACGTAAGAGCTTTTAACCGAAAAATAATTGTTGGAATAGTAAAATTACTGGAAAAGACACCTTTGAACAAAACAGTGGAGGAATATGCCAATAAATCCTCTAGAAAAAGGGAATCACCATTGCACATTGCCCCTCATTGCGAGAAATGCATTAAGACTGAGTGATTGAATTATATATCAATATTTAACCATTTGTACAATGAGAATTTTAAACCATGAGAAAAGAAGGTTTAAGAATTGCTGTCTAAGGGATTGCCGAAACAGGAAAATCTTAGGAACCATTTCAAATCGATTATTGTTATTCCATTGGATTCTTTCATTATGGATGATCGTTTTAGCAGTTTTATTCAAAATTCTAGGTTTAATAAGTGACTGAAATGGATAATTCAATAGATTATTACAAAATATATGATGTTCCCCCGTTACCTAATGAAATCAAAAGAGCAATCTCAGAGAAAAGAATGGCTATTTTTCTTGGAGCAGGTGTTTCACGTTTAATAGGTTGTGTAGGTTGGGATATACTGGCAAAAAAATTAGTTGAACGCTGTTTTTCTGAAAAAAAAGATGATAATTTGCCCTGTATCAATGAAGAAGAAAAGAAATACCTATTGAGAGAAATTGAAAAAAAAGGTCAAAAGAAAGTCATTTCGATTTGTTATGGAATTTTGAAGGAACACGGGAAGCTAGAGGTGTTTTTTGGGGAAATGGAACTAAATTTAAAGGCTAAAGAAGAAAAATTGACCTCTAGAAATATATATGATCTTGTCTATGATCTTAAAAGTCTTTTTATCACAACAAACGCAGATGTACATTTTGATGATAAATTCTCAGAAGACCGAATAGTATATAGGATGAGCGATTTTAATCCCGAAAATATTGACAGAACGAAATTATACCACATTCATGGCTCAATCAAGGACAGGGAATCTCTCGTTTTTACGAATAGGGACTATATTAAAAGGTACAACGATGAGGATTTCTCATCTTTCTTGCAAAAGATATTCAGTGATTATACAATCCTTTTCATGGGATATGGACTAGGTGAATATGAACTACTCGATTATGTATTTATAAAATCTAACTATAAAACTGGAAGTGAGCTAAAGCATTTCATTCTGAAAGGTTATGAGAAAAATCAAACAAACATCCTATCATTCGATCAGCTATATTACAACCAGATGGGAATTACCGTAATAGCATATTCAAAAGATGAAAAAGGTTACGATCAACAATATGAAGTCCTAAGCGAGTGGAATAGAGAGATCATTCAAACTACTCATTATTTAACAAATACACTAGGAGAGATTGAAGATGCTATCAACGATTTTAATATCGAAAAAGCAGAGAGAATCTTTCAATTGGTAAAGGATGAAAAACAAATGGAGGACCATTTCTTCTATAAACTCTCTACTGTTACGAATCCAGTTTCTTGGATAGGATTGCTGAAAGAAAGAGGTTACCTTGAAGCAGAGAACAATCCAGATATCATACCCGCCACGGAAGATCATTATAGAATACCTAGATGGAATTTGCTTAGATACATTGAACATCTGACTATTTACAATTATGAAGAGCCTGCTAATGTAATCACTGGTATAATTATTAATTTCATCGAGTCAGTAATATCAAATCTGATCAGAAATCCGTATACAGATGAAACTATTATGAAATTACTTATGTATCAACGGTATGAACTATTGACAGATGATCATATGAGGTTCATAAAGAATATTATCCAATCTGAACCAAGTATTAGAAACCACTCTATTACATTAACCAGAGATATTCTTCCTTTTCTCCTGAAGAATAGGAAGAAACAAGTATTGCTAAGATTTCTGGAGATATTTTTCGATTACAAAGAACAAACACAGAAACATACATTTGAGATTTACACTTCCTTAATAGATGAGTTTTGGTTCAATGATTTTCTTAACAAACATAGATCTGCTATAATTGATTTATGCGGTTTAGATTCTATGAACGTTGCCCTAAATAAAATAGATTATTTGTTAGATTTAGATAGATCTCTTTTCAATTATGCACAAATACCTACAATAGAAGACCATCCCCAATCATCCTTTTCAAATAGCTACTATCAACAACTCGTATACTTTGTAAGAGATTCACTTGCTATTTTCCTTGAAGATGACATGAGAAGTGAAGCTAAGAACATTATTTCTCTATTTATGGAGAATGATCATGCAATTTTTAATCGTATAGCAATTCACTTTGTAGATCAACTATATAGTGATTTCTCTAGCCTGTTCTGGAACAGAAGCTGGAAAGATAACCCATTAACCATATTAGCTATAAAACATGAACTATTTGAACTATTTAACAATCATTATTCTGATTTCTCAAATAAACAATTAACTCAGATCTGTGAATGGATTGAATTAATCGATTTTGATTTTACTGATGAAAGGATGGAAATCAAGTATAAAGAGAAAATAATAGCCCGTGCTCGTAAAGAGTGGTTACTGACCATTAAAGACTCAAATAATCCAGAGGTGCTGTCTTTGTACGAAAAATATGAGTCTCTTTTTCCAAATCCAATTGACCATCCAGGTTTTCATTCTTGGATATCGGATGTCAAGGTTGGGTTCACAGCAATTAGTCCCGTTTATGACATTGATATATTAACAAAATCAAATGAAGAGATAGCATCATATCTTAAAGCAAATTCTAAACAAGAAGGCCATCAACAGCATATATTCATTCAGGATGTGCCTGCTGTCTTGGAAAAATATGTAGAGGACAATCCTCTTAAGATTGTTAGCAATTTGACCCCTTTCCTTTCTATTTCTCGTAATAACCAGTATTCAATTCTATTTGGGCTCCTAAGTGCATGTAGAAAGAAGAATACATTTCCTTGGGAGGAACTAATCTCTTTTATAGAGGATATTATTGAAGACAAACAACTCTGGAATGAAATTAACCAAAATGGTGAAGAATTTTCTGTTAATTATCAGATCGTAGACCAGATTGCCGATTTGATTAACTGCGGATTGAAGTCTAAAGAATGTTATATCGAACCTAGTTTATTTAGCCAGGTTGAAGAAATTCTAATGCTTTTACTTGATAAAGTAAAATCCAGGGATCCAAAGTCTATGAGTGATCTTGTAACTAGCTCTTTGAATTCTAGTAAGGGAAAAGTATTACATGCAGTTGTTAGCTATTCATCGAGGTATGCAAAAGAATTAAATAGTGCTATAGAAGACAGATGGTCACCTAACATCAAAAAAGCTTTTGAAATTCGACTAGATAGGAATATTGATCCCTCATACGAATTTTCAGTGATTTTAGGATTGTATTTGCCACATCTGTATGGTTTAAACAAGAAGTGGATTTCAAATAGCATTAACGGTATTTTTTTGAAGGAGAATGATCATCACTGGAAAATTACCTTTTCAGCATATTTATCTGCAAGTTCTACGGTATATCACGATATATATCAAATGCTACGAAAGTCAGGTAACTACGAAAAAGTTTTATCAAGTACCTTAAGCGATCAAGACCTTCATAGAGTCGTCTCTCATATTTCAGTTGCTTTTCTGGAAGGGTGGGAAGATTTAGATGATGAAAACTCATTAATCAGCAAATTATTCGATGCTGAAAGTCCTACATATATGTCCTCATTGATTAGTTTCTTTAGCATCAAAAGAGATGTATTAGAGGGGAAAAAAAGAATAATTAAAGAACTAGGTTCCAAAATCTATGAATATCTATTATCAAGTTTAGACAACCTTGATAGTATTCAGAAAAAAAAAATGATGAAACAATTTTTAGAATGGTTAGGTGTTTTTGATGAAATTGACGATGATATTTACGAATGGTTGATTTTTTCAATTGAGAACATAGAAGGAGAAGTTCCTTTTGCGTTTGTAGACAACTTGTTGGTTCACATTGATAGAACTCCTGAAAAAGCTGGTAAACTGTTTCTAGAAGCATTGAATGCAGATGTTCATCCAAAATTCCCCAGAAAAGAGAATATTGAGGAGTTAGTATCTAAACTTTTTGAAAAAGAAGAAAGTGACTTGGCAGAAAGAATTTGCAATCTGTATTTATCCAAGGGTTATCATTCTATTAGAGATATTTTGGAAAAATACCAAACTAATAGTTAGAGAACTGAGAGAGGGTAATAATCAAAGTTATTACGTAACGTACATACGATTGTACTACATTTGCAGTAATATCCAACGATAAGCGACAAAATCGAAAAATCGGGGGAAGTATCATTGACTTATTTTCAATGTAGATGAAAAAATATTGAATTTAATAATCGTATTCATATAAGTTTTATTCTATTCATCACTTATTAGGTCGCAAAAACATTCATGACCTCATAATAGAAGTATCATTGAGAGATGCGATGAAGAATGAACTATAATTCAATAAGATCCATGGAACTTACTTGATAAATATGAATCAAAATCCGTTAAGAATAAAGTGAGATCTCTTCGGAGTTGTTCGAGGTTTCTATGGAGAATCTGTATCCATTCATCAGTAGATAGATCCAATTCGAGTCGAGAATCTTGAGGATAGCCAGATAATCTCTTTGAAACAGCTTCAGCTATATCAGATTGATCTAAACGTTTGTAAACTGCCCCCCAGTTTGGGGGATTGGTGAATAATAACTCTATAGAGTTACTGATACGTTTTTGTTTACGAATTACAATTTCAAATTCAACTAGCAAATCAATTCTCTGTTTAATATCCAATAGAAGTCCAAATCTAAACTCCTTAAATTGAGGATGAAAATCAATCCTTATCTTTCTTAACTTATCACCGAGGTCGGAAATATAGTTAGATATTCCCCCAAAATTGATAGGATCGGCCTGACACTAACTGATCATAATTTCGAATCCAGCAGTAGAGTATTAAAAGGAGTTGTAAATATCAATTTTGTCTAATGCTAGGAGTAATCACTATTCAGTTGACTTAATTCAAAAATTTAGTTAAATATTCTGTTAGCTCAGCAGAGATCTCTACCTTTTTATCTCCAGAAGAATTCATGGAGGATTGGAGAACATTTATTGATAACTGAAAATCCTCATAGAAAATGAATAATGAAAGTTCATATCAAAATGCACAGACAAGGAATTTTTTTGAAACACATGGATCAGGAGAAATTGTAACTGCATGGCGTTGTGCTTATAACGGTATTTCATACGGTATTACCGAGTGCCGCCTTTCCCATTTTAATCCGTAATTGTGCAGGGTCAGTATCTAATCTAGTTGCTAGGTCTTTATAGTGATCTATTGGATTGTAAGGTAGAGGGAGGTGATCATTTATCCCATATTTTCGAATTATTCTCCATAAAGTCGAATTCGATACCCCAAAAATCTTTGTTAGAATCATGGTCGAGAGTGTTGGGAAAAGCTCTTTTAATACCCATACTTGGATGCCGCCTAATTCCCATAGATCGGATTGATATCTGGAACTCCTGTATCCAGCTCGCGTTATTCCCTGCTTCAACATACCCAAGAGCAGTGGATTAGTGCGATCCACATATAATTCTTTCAGATACCGATCAAAAACCACTCTCCAATTTTTAGCCGTTAACGGGGTGTATCCCATCACTCTGAGCTGTTGATAAACGGAATTATATTTCCTATTGAGGATTCTTGCGAGTTCGACAACTAAAAACTTATTATGATTTTTCCGTAAATATTGTCTGTCTTCATCTGTCCATTTTTGTCGTTTATAATTCCATTGATAATAATCACCAAATTCATCTTTGTAGTATCCAACACAATAGTCACGTTGGATACCAAGCTGAATAGCTTTAGCACGAATAGAGCTAGGAGGCATATTTATTCTATCCGCGATGTCAGTGTAGGACATATGTGGTACATATTTTTCTAAATAGCGTAATTTTGTGGGAGTCCATTTCCGTCTCTTTTTTCTAGGTAAGTTTGTCTTAATTTGCTTTGACGTTACAGTCATTTTTCCACACTCAATGAGATTGATGGTGAATTATTAACAAAGGAAATAGTATTTAGACCAATATAATATTAGGATCATCAAATTCCTTATTACGACCTAATATCGTAGTATTCAATGAGTATTCTTTATCGACTTTATAAATTAGAAAATTCTATAAATAATTAAAGATTATGATATAGATTCCTTATTACGACCTAACTGCAATCAATCGTAAGACATTTCAAACTATTTATTACATTATAACAAACATTTATGAAAAAATAAACAATATTAATTGAAGAATTTGGAAAAAGAATGTGTAATGATGGAATATAATTTTTCAGATAGTAGAACAGGATTAATAAAACTTATTAAGGAGGATTTAGGATGGGAATGCGGTTTAAAAGTAGACTGTCGAATTGGAGATCATTGGTTAGATTTAAGGACTCCAATTAGCGATCTTCGTATAATTATTGTAGGTAATTTATTATTTCCAGATGACATCAATCCTGAGTCTGTAAAAGATCCATTAACTGACCCAAGGGGTGTTAAAAATCGCACAATTATTTTCAATTATAGAGAGGAAGAGATTTTTGAACAAATGGAGCAAAAAAAATACCCTGATATCTGTTCGCTTTTCGAAAAGCTTTTTTATAAACTCGAAAATAATAATCCCTCTTTTCGTGACCTATATCCAGAGGAAGGGAATGAAGATGACGATTATTTCGAAAATCTTGATCCAGCAAATGCAGAGATTTTTGTAGATAGATTAGAAGCATTTATTCAAGAATTAAGGGAAATAGATCGAGAAAAGTAGAATACCATGGAAAATCAGGTAACTACCGTAGATCGTAAAGCCAGAAGCTATATCTGCTCATTTTAAAAAATTGGAAAAGGAAAATGGTGTTTAAGATGGTATTATATTACTGTGAGCTGTGTGAAACGAGTCATCCTGAGTATGACATCGATATAAGTACATTCTGTCCATCATGTGGAGAGAGATATTGTATTGATTCTATAAATGGTGCAATAAGAGCTGGAGAAGTTGGATGTCGATACTGTGATGCTTCTATAATGTCTTTTAATAATTTTCCTTGGGATCCTAATAGATATAATTCTTGACTCAATCATAATTCTTGAAAGTATACTAGTAGGAGAAGAAAAAGAATTAGGATTTCAACTTCGATTTAAACTTGCCTGGTTATTAGGGGAGAATAGTAGCGATCGTAAACTAATTTATGAATTAATAAAAAGACTCTATGTTATTCGTTCAGGAATTGTCCATAGCGGAGGTGTCGATATAGAAAGGAAAAAAGCTGTTAAAAAGTTCGGAAATATCTATAATGCAGCTTTTATAGTAAAGAAATTAGTACAATTAACACTTCTGAGAATCATTACGAAAGAAGGAGAAGTTCTAGCCATTTTACCTCGCAAAGATGTTTCTTCGCTTCTTACGGAAATAATATTAGGCTTAAAAACCGATTTTCCAAAAAATGAGTTTTATGAGAAGTTTTCACCTATGATTATAAAAGAAATTAAGGATTTAGTGGAGATTTAAATGGGAATGAAGTTATCCTTCCTCTAAAGATTCTTACCATATATTTAATAAATGTAATAGCCTGAATACGATTTATGCATAAAATTGGAGAGGCAATCATCTTCTGTAATCGTCCAATAAGTGGTTTTTATAAGCATAAAGTCTTTCATCTTTTCCCTGCGTCTGAATCTTGGCCACAGCCTCCTTCTTTGAGTGGTGATCACCCCTTAAGACTTGATATTTTCCTTAATGATGTGATTGATTCTTTTTTAGTCAAGGAAAAAATAGAACAAATCCATTCTAGGCGTAAACGAGTGAAAAATTATATGCCTAATTGGGTATTCATTCAGGATTTAGTAAGGAAAGCTGCAGAGGATATTATAATCTTATTATCTACGCTTACAAATTATCGTTTTTATCAATATACTGAAAAACAATCCTGGTTTATCCCATATACAGACGGAAAATTTAAAAGAGAGTCTATGTGGGGACAAGAAGGATATTTCATTCATTCTACTAGCTTAAAAAAAGTATACAGTTCGAGTAATTCTTCTCTTGAAATGATTAGCGCCCAAAAATATTACAATATCTATGGTGCACGATTGAGTACTAGGTTTATCTCTTTTCCTGATTCTATCAATGGATTGCTTGATAAATACTTTTCATTAACAGAAGCGAAATTAAACACATTTAAAAAAGCCTGTACATTATTCTACAATGGGTTGACCTTAAAGGATGACGCACTGTCGTTGAGCTTGGCTTTGTCTTCTTTTGTATCAAGTATTGAAACGATAATTCATTTTGAAGAAAGAGACGAGAGTATAAAAAGTTGCGAATGTTGTGGGCAACCCATACATCACATTTCAAGGAAATTCAGAGAATTTCTAATGAATTATGGATCTTCACAATCATATACTAAGAAATATGCTAACCGTATCTATGGTCTACGATCCAAAATATTGCATCAAGGTAGATTATTACTAGGAGATGTGTCTCGAAGTTCTCATTATCTTCCTGATTCTGTAGAAATTGAACATTTAATTAGATTTCTAAGAATATGTTTGATTAATTGGTTGATTAGGGTAGAGTAAGGAATTATAAGCATACTACTGAGATAAAGCCTTTTGTATTTAAAAAAATCTATAAAAAGGGTGTTAGTTAACTCTCTGGATAATCTTTCAACCGTTCATAGATTGGATTAGATCAATTCCCATACGTTCACTTCTCTTTTTTTGTCTTTCTTGTGATAGGTAAATATAACTGAATTCCTTTGAAGAGGGTATCGAAAGAAATCATCTAAGGTGACTGAACTGGAAGAACGAGTCCTAAAAATCTTTAATGCGATATTTTCAAATCAGACTAAAGTGGAATTAGAGGAGGGAACGTACCGCATTGGAAAAACTCGGGGGGGATTACGTAGTGTGACCATCGAAGGCATTTTTTACATTGAACAAAACCCCCATAAAGAGTCTCGCTGGGCCAAACAAGCGCAAGCAGGTCATCAGATTATGTGGGGGATAAAAAAACGTGTGTATGTCCTTCAGGTCGTCGATGGGGAATTTAAACAATTAAAAAATATTCCGTAAAGATTATTCAACAAACAAAGAAATCTCGAGATATTATTTGATTGAGTTAGCTACTTTTTTATACCCATTTATTACATGACTTCCACAGAGGACGAGTAGGTTTTTAAGACATTAATAGCTTAAGAACTACAGTTTTATTCAATTGAACCATCACAAGAATGGCTGATCGTCTATAATGGTTCTGATTCGTTTATGAGAGATACAGGTTCTTGTGGTACAGAATATAAATTAATTCATCCACAATCTAATGATGGGAAATGCCAATTAGGAAGCTCACTTATAGCGAGGGGTTGAATTGTTTCGGGTTACCCTCGTAGAGTAGAGCTTGGATCACCGTTTAAGCCGAAACGTCCCTTTTGTGATACAGTCGTGATTAGACTGTCCTACGCTCCATAATTGGCTGAAATGGAGGTGAATGCACTTGACAGAAGAACGAAACCCGAATGACGACCGATCTGATTTTCTGAACCCAAATAATGACGCTTGTAAAGCTTCAAAAGACAATCATGCCAATCAGCTCAATCCCAATAATCATAGGTATCAAGGAAATAAGTAAACATGCGTTGGATATTGAATAAATATCTAAACTCCCCTTCTTTTCTTTTTTGAATAGAAAAATACTTCTAAGTCAATTGAAACGAATAGGACGAATTTAGAAGATTAATCAAATAGTATCTAGGTTGGAGTAAAGATTTTTAAATTCAAAATTACTGATTTCAGTTGTAGAAATTCTCTCAATAGGAAGAAATGTGATCCATATCATAGACAAGTATATGGGCAGAGATTATTGTTTGTATGATATAACTTGTTAAGATTGCAATACCTATTGGGTAGAGTTGCAAATTGGGCTTAAATGATAAGCTGTTGGAAAAAAAGGTCTTTTTTGTGAATGGGTAAATATACGTCCATTAGGGAGAATTTCTGACACTAGTTGGTACTCAATTTTGAATTTTGATTGAAAACCAAACCAAAAGATAAAGGAAGTGTTAGAAGAATTGAACAATAATAATCTTAACATGAAAATTGAGGGTTTAAGCAAATTTGGACAACTTATGAAAGAAAACTCAAAAAACAGAGAAATGATTACAATAAATCCTAATAGACGCCTGCTTAGTACTTATAAAAAGTATAATCAAGATCGTAAAAACGCACATTCAAAAGGGAATTATCTTGGAAATCTTTTTGAGCAGTTTATAACCCCCTTACTAATTAAAACAGCATACGAATTAGATTCTGTTAAATGGATAGTACCTGCAGGTCAATATATCAAAACTCTAGATCATTCGAAAAGAAAAAATCTGTTATCATATTCGAAAGAAGGAGAACTGGTTATTTTTGACTCAGATGTGAAAGCAGCTGATTTTGATGGCATTTTAAAGATCGGAAGACAAATTATTCTCATTGAACAGAAATATAATCTTCATGGTGGAAACATTATGATTAAGAGAGTTCTTTCCCGTATGAAGCTATTTCACGCAGCATACGGAAATAATCCTCATATACTATTTATCATTCCATCAGATATAAAAAATTTCTCATTCCGAGACCGATACGAAGCTCACCCACAGATATCAATTTTAGAAATTGATTATTTCCAAAAATATCGTAAAATGTTTGAAAAGAAGAAATTTCCAAACGATAGAATATCTTTAAGTGAATTCTCCTCTAAAGTACGTGAACCTCATGTAGTTTTTCCAAAGTTAATCAAATTTGCAAACCAACGTAAAAAACTAAAGGTGGAATTTAACCAAAAGCTGAAAAGAAATTCATCAGCGAAAGAGTTCTTTCATCGAAATAAAGACCGCATAGATTTGGTAAGTAGATTTGCTTTAGGGCAGATTGATCCAGAATGCTCATTAAACGGAAAAATAAATGATCCCTATAATACTTGGAAAGATTATCACGAACAGAAAATCCCACGAGTACTATTTATTAAATTTAGAGAACCACAGGTTTATCCTGAAATAGTAGCGTACAAAAAGGAAGGGAGGGGAAGAATAAAAAGATTAAAGAGATCACGTTATAGCTACACCAGTCAAGAATTCTCTATAGGAAAACGTGATGTAGCAGAAAGAACATTAACTTATTCATTAACAAAGAAAGTAGCAACAACAAAGAAAAAAAGACTGATTAATTCAAGACAATTGAAAAATATTATACTTAGGAGTTGATCGAAAATAACTTCCCCTTCAAGAATTTTTCTTAGCTATTACGAAAGACATAAATAAACAAACAGGGAACGGAGAAAACAGGAAGGGGGAATGAAAAGAATAACTACTGAT
>SDBT01013897.1_pt1 | contig 12875 bp, 12 predicted proteins | sample 2277101 | NCBI WGS metagenome assembly SDBT01 (sample SAMN10404973, study PRJNA504765) | marine sediment metagenome | isolation source: marine sediment core GS10_PC15, 103 cmbsf | place: Arctic Ocean: Southern Knipovich Ridge | collected 2010 | reverse complement strand
ATTTTACAATAACAATTTTTTTTCAACGAATTGGAAAAATTTGTCAGTAAGGCCGAAATTTTGCCAAAGTCTGAATTCTATTTTGAAAAATAGGATTTTTAAAATTTAAAAATATATTTTCTAATATACCTATAAAATAATATATTTTCCCCGCCCGCGGTAGAACTGTTCATAATACTATAAATGGTTAAATACTCATTTTGAATCGTATATTTTAAATATTTTGAATCTTTTGAATTCTTAAGGATTCTAATTCGTCCAAAAGTATTTAAAAATAAAATCTATATATATTATATAAAATATGAAATACTGCTTCCGATGTGGTAAAGAATTTAATTCCAAAAGTAATCTCAATAGACATTTAAAAATACAAAAAATTTGTATAAATAAATATTTAAATATAGACCGTGAAAGGATAAGAAATGAATATAAAAAAATACTCCCAGCGTATTTTACAGTCTTAGGTAACCAAGTTGGGTTACCAATGCTATCTGAAACCAACCAAAACCAACCAGAAGATTCAAAAGATCTAATTCAAAACCATCCAAAACCAACCAAGGGATTCAAAAAGAACCAACCAGATGACCATAATGTGACTGAAAAGGGGATCCATTTACCTATTTGTGAACATTGTGGTACACAATTCAATCATAAAAATAGTTATTACAGACATAAAAAGAATAGATGTCAAAAAATCAAACAAGACAAACTTGAACAGTATAATAAGATACAATATGAAGCACTTAAATCTGATTATGAACAGAAATTAAATGAAATATCTCAACAATCCGCAGAACATTCAACTCAACAATTAGAACAATTAGAACAAATAAATAAACTCAAAGAAGAACTAGAAAACAAGATTAAAGATTTGCAAACTAATAATATTCCTTCTCAACAGACAATAGAAACGCAACATAATGAAGATGTAAGCAATATAGATAATAGTCAATCTGCTGATAGTATCAATAATGGTCCAGTAAGTAATATAGATAATAGTCAATCTGCTGATAACATTAACAACGGTCAAGTGAGTAATATAGATAATAGTCAATCTGCTGATAACATCAACAATGGTCAAGTTATCAATTTAACCATTAATAACTATGGTAGTGAAGATTTATCACATCTTACTACTAAAGAATTAAGAGAAATTTTGTCATCAAGATTCAAAACTATACCTAAATATATAGAACATATACATATTAAAGAGCCAAAGAATAGGAATATATATGCATTACCTAAGGATAAATTTATTAAAGTTCTAAATGATAAGAAATGGGTAACAACTAGAAAGAAAGAATTTATTACAAATATGATATACGAGAAAACTATACAAATACAAGATGTAATTAAAGAACGTGGTCAAGACTTTCCTGATATCAATCTTAGTGAACTACTTTCTATATTAAGTATGTACAATAATGATGCTGAAGAAAATAAAAGAATTAAAGAAGATGTTTATCTAATGTTGTTGGACCATAGAGATATCGTTAAAGAAACATATGAACAAAATTATAATAAAAAGATTTAATTATGAACTGACTTAAAGAATAATTATATTATAGATGCATGCACGACGTAGCACAAGCCATACAAATGAAAAATATTATCACTAGATTATACGAAGGTGATACATTCTACATCTATCAATTAGATAAAATACCACAAGGACCATGGTTAGATAATGGTTCAATAATGCGAGAGATGCATTATGTAGATAAGAATCTAGAGAATGATGAATTATTAGAATCAGAAGAAGGTATAATGTATGATGATGGAGGAACAGAGGAATATAATTTCACAAATGGTAAGAGATTAGTGGTACCACATGATGGTAGTATAGGAAATGAATCAGAATATAAACTACAATATGGGGATATAGAGTTAAAAGATTTAAGGATAGAGAATATAGGGATAGAAATAGTGAAAACAATTTTAGATAAATTAAATAATTAAAATGTAAAATATTTATCTTGATAATAATATATAAATGAGCTTTAATAGACTTAGTTATGATACTTGTGAATCTAAAATAGCAATTAAGGAATCAATTGGACCAGGTCTTTATCAACTGAATACACCTGTTTTATGTAATACTTGTTTCCAAGATAATCCTCAAATTATTAGTCAACGTGGTGGAGTTAGTATGAATGCTAATGCTGATTGGAGATTCTTTGCAGGTCCTGTAGATGTTGAATCTGATTTATTAAATATTAATAGACCAGCTACCAATTGTCCTGAAGGAAAATATGAACCTAAATGTCCAAATTGTGGTGTCATTATTAGTGGTCAACCATGTGGACAAGGTGTAGCTATGGATTGTTATAATTGTCATAAAACCTTACCACCCGGTGCTATGTGTAATCAAGATTTAGTCAATCTCCCGGATTGTCACTTCCCTGTTGAAAATACAAGATTAAGTAATCCACCATGTACATTAAGAGGAACAGGTTGGAATAGATTTGATCCATTATGTTTAGATCCGCAAGATCAGATATTTTTCCCAGGAGAGTATCAAACACCTACAAGATTAGTATTTAGAGATAATTTCCGTCCATGTGTTCGTCAAGCTAAAGTTAATTCTTTACATCCAATGGATTTAGGGATTACAGATAGAGAAGAAAGACATTTAAATATCGAGAACAGTAAGTTTGGTACACCATTATTCTTACAGAATTAAGAAATATTTATTAAAAATTATAAACATATAAAAACTTTTATATTAGAAATAAAGGTATATAAAAGATAAAAATAATATATGTTTATAAGAATGGAAACAAATAATCAATTCGGCACTTATTCTTCCTTCGATGATATGAATTTAAATAAATCCATATTGCGAGGGATTTATGCACATGGCTTCGAGAAACCTAGTGTAATCCAACAAAAAGCTATCATCCCACTAATCTCAGGCAAAGATATTATCGCACAAGCACAATCTGGCACCGGCAAAACTGGTGCATTCGCTATTAGTGTATTACAACAAATTAACGAAAATAATCCTAATGAACAAGCTCTAATCTTATCACCTACTCGTGAATTATCTCGCCAAACATTTAATGTTATTAGTTCTTTAGCATCATACACTAATATTATTATTAAAGAAGTTATAGGAGGATATAGACAATTTCAAAAATTTACTACTAAGCCAAAAACACCACATATTATTGTAGGAACTCCTGGTAAAGTATTAGATGAATTATATCATGAAAAGATTAATCATAAAACACTTAAGATATTAGTTTTAGATGAAGCAGATGAAATGTTATCTAAAGGTTTCAGTGAACAAATACAAAAGATTTTTATGTATCTGAATAAAGATGTACAAATAGCACTATTTAGTGCAACTATTCCTAATGAAATTCTAAATATTACAGGAGAATTTATGAATGACCCTTACAAAATTTTAATAAAGAATGAAGAACTTACATTAGAAGGTATGAATCAATATTGTATTCTCTTAGAAAAAGAAATGTATAAATATGATACTCTATGCGACTTATATGGTACTCTGGGAATTTCACAAGCTATTATCTATTGTAATACACGTAAGAAAGTACACCAACTTACTAATAAATTACGTGATAATAATTTTACCGTTTCTTGCATTTATGGCGATATGCCTCAAATTGATAGAAATAAAGTTATGGAAAGTTTTAGATTAGGTGATACTCGTATACTAATTACTACAGATATTTTAGCTAGAGGAATTGATGTACAACAAGTCTCTTTAGTCATTAATTATGATCTTCCTTGTGATGTAGAAACTTATATTCATCGATGCGGAAGGACATCGAGGTTCGGAAGACGCGGAGTAGCAATAAGTTTCATTACAAATCATGACCTCGAACAATTAAAAAGTATCGAGAGATTTTATAATACACAAATAGAAGAATTGCCCACAAATGTAGCAGATATTATTAGCATGAGATAATATTATAAGGAATATATAAAGAAAATATAAATATTATAATTATATGTTAAACTTCAATGAAATTACAGATAATTATAATAAAATAATAGATGAATTACTAGATTCGATAGAAAAAGAGATAAAAGGATATTCATATAAAACAATTTATATAAAAAAATATTTATTACAACATTATTGTAGAACATCTAACTATTTTTTATGTATAACTCGACCTAAAGAATATATAATTCTGAATGAACTTATATTATTTATAAATAATTATGATGATAGTTATCAATATTTAATAAAATTATATCAAAATGATTATATAAATATTAATAAAAATGTATTTCATAGTATTTGTTTAAAATATGAATCAAATAATAATATAAAATATAAATATTGCCATGAACTAAAATTTGATAATTTTAATACAAAATATTTTAATTATATTCTTGCTAATAATAGTCAATTTAATAATATATATAAAATTAATGGTAAAAATTTAGATATTATTTATAGAAATAGAACACAATCACTAAAATGCCAAGAATGTAAAAATTATTTAGATGATTTAGAAGTGAGTTGGAGGTGTTTAGATGATAAATTTTATAATAATAAATTTTATAAAAATTATTATACAGATTATGATAACCATTTATGTAACGATTGTTATCAAACTTATAAAAAAACTGTCATTGGACAATATATTTTTATAAAATCTTTGTATATTATGTCTTGTAGAGAATGTGAAGAATATATTATAGATAAAGATTACATTTATTATATAAAAACTCAAAATGATAAAGATATAATAAGTAATATAGATTTAGAAATAGATGAAAATGGAGAATATTCATCTTATATTTGTCGTAAATGTTTTAATAAATTAGATATATCTAAGTATAAAATTATAGATAATGTTTTTCAACCTGAATTAAGTACAAATTTTAGTATAGGGTCTATTTTTGATTGGATACCATTCATGAGTGAAGAATCAACTAAAACTAATTTAATTTTGATAAATAATAATTGCAGATCTATGAAAATATTAGATAATATATTTCTAGTAAATTGTAATAAACAATCTCAATATTATGGTAAGATTATGTTAGTATTAGTATCACAACTTATAAATGAAAAAGAAAGAGTATTTAAAGAAGAAAAGAGAATATATGTGGGGATAATGTATAATAATTTTGATAATTTAAGAAAGGATATACAAAGTTGGCAAAATATTAAATATTATTATGCTGAAATATCAAATGGATATTATTTTAATGATATGAGAAGATCATTTATATATTGGTTAATTAGTAAGAATAGAATAATATATAATTAAATTAGTTCTAATAGTATATAAAAAATATTGTTTATATATAATTACATAATGGAAGACGAGGTATATCTAACACCTAATTTATTTGTAAAGGATAAGAAAACATATTATATGAACGATGAAAAAAATAAATTAGAGAAAGTTAATAAAAATAATTGGCACAAATATCTATCTGAATACGGTTGGGAGAAACTTGATCATGGTTGGATAAGAAGACTTAACCGCCATTCTCAAATTAAAAATAAAAATTCATGTTGGGGTGTTCTCGATTGTGGTGGTAATGGTGATTGTCTCTTCCATGTAGTCGCTGAAGCTATCCAAGAACCTGACATGCAATCTATTAGAGAATTAGCAGCTAATCAAATTATAGATGATAACTTTGAAACTATAATTGAAACTTATAGATCTTTATATGATATAGAAGAATTTCCATGTAATTGGAATCCGCATGATATAAAGACTAAAGAAGAGTTAAGAGAAAAGTTAAAAGAGCCGGGACATAGTTATTGGGGAGATCATATAGTTATACAGTTATTAGAGAAGGCATTAGATATAAATTTCATAGTATTGAATACGGAGAATGAGGAGAAGGGTACATTAAAGGAGAGATTTAATATACATAGTTTAGGTAATGATATAGATTTAAAACGGAGAACAATATTATTATATTATATAGATTCAGTACATTTTAGATTGGTAGGATATTTTGACAAGACATGTATGACGACATTATTTGAGAAGATACCGATAGAATTGTGGGCGATATATCTGGATGATTGTTGTAAGCATCAGAATTCGGAATAAATTTGGTTAATAAATAAATAATAATATGTTATATTATTATATATTATGGAAATCCCTATAGTTGCTGGAATATTAGGATTAGGTTATTATTATAATAAAAATAAAACTGATGAAGTTATTAATAAAGATGAACCTAAAAATATATATGACTCCAAAAGATCTCTGAAAATTAGACGAGATGAACTTAAACATGCTGAGAAAGTTTGGCACGAACCTAACAGAATATTTCCTGGTCCCCCTAAAATTAATCCAGAATTATTATTCAATAAAGTCGATTATGATGATAACAAACTCCCCGTAGAATTTAATTCTTATGACAAAAATGATCTCTATTCCGATATCAAAGTTAAAACTCATGACAATAAACCTATCAACTTCTATAACACAAATTATCCCGTTGCTGGTGGTGGTCATGGTATTTCTTTAACAGGAGAACCGATTGAACCAAATAATTTTAGACATAACAACATGGTACCATTTTTTGGTGGAAGGGTTAAACAAAATGTAGATGACAAAGCCAATCAAACTCTTTTAGAACATTATACGGGAAATATTAATAATTACCAAGAGAAAAAAGAATTAGGAGCATTTTTTCCTGCCGAAAATAATATATGTAATCCATATGGTTCTGCGAATATTTCCAGTTTTTTACAAGATCGTATCATTCCATCTAAGATTATGAACAATGTTACTCCCGTTGAAAGAGTAAGAGTCGGTCCTGGTTTGAATCAAGGTTATACAGCACAACCTTCGGGTGGATTTCAGCAAGCTAATGCTAGAGATTATGTCTTACCTAAGACAGTGGATGAATTAAGAGTTAAGAATAATCCTAAATTAACATATATGGGACGTATTTTATCTGGTAGTGCAATTTCTAGACCTGGTAAGATTGGTATTATAGAAAAGAGAAAACCGCCAAGTTTCTACATCAATAGTCCGGACAGATATTTAACTACTACTGGTGCTGTTACTGGTGAAAGACAACGTCCTAATATTGTTCTCAAAGATGTTAATAGAAGAACTACTGGAAAAAGAAGACGTTTTGGTATTGCTACCCATGTTACTGGTAACAAAGATAATGTTAGACCTGGATTTAGACAGAGTCGTAAGATTCAATATAAAACGGATGGTCCGCGTAATTTCGATGCTACTGGAAAATGGTCAGCAGTCGATTGTCAAGAAGAAAGAGAAGATGTTAGAGAAGCTGAAGCTAAATTTACATTGCATGATTATGGTAAGAGTCGTACCATGTTAAAAGATACAGAAAGACAAGTCTGCCCCGAAAATAAATATAAAGGACCACTTAAAGCGGGGAATAAGCCGGAGGCAAGAAATTGCCAAGAAGCCCGAGAAACTCGTAAGAGATTTACTAGTAAGAATGACCATATGGGTAACATGACTTCCGAATATACTAATACACCTATTTATAATCCAAATGATATTCCTAGAACAACAATTAAAGAACAAACAGTTGATAACACACGTGAAGGAACAGTTGCTCCACAACGACCAGCTAATCCTCCAACCTATGATCCGAATGATATACCACGCACAACGATAAAAGAGCAGACGATAGATAATGATCATGATGGATTCATGGACATGCAAAAGCCAGCTAATCCGCCGGTATATGATCCGAATGATATACCTCGCACAACGATAAAGGAGCAAACGATAGATAATGATCATGATGGATTCATGAATCCACAGGAGTCTAAGTCATATGTATGTGATCCTGAAGATGTAGCTAGAACTACAATAAAACAGACGACTATAGATAATGATAGAATGGGAGTAGCACATGGTTATAATAAATCTCGTTGTAGAGATCCGAAAGATATAGTAAGAACAACCATAAAAGAGACCACCATAGCACAGGATGTGGTAGGACCGATGTATAAGAATCGAAACATGGGATATGACATAGCGAAGAATGAAATTAGAAATACAGTACGACAGTTTACGAGTGATTATAAGTATTCGGGGATAGCGGGGCCGGGAGTGCATAAGAAGACACAATCATATGAGCAGTTATATAATTCGACAGTTAAAAGTTTACGTGGAACTAAAGCAAGAAAACCAATGGGAGGTGGTATAAAGAAATTTAATTCAGATGTTAATATGACGACGAAGAGAGTTGGAGATTTGCAGAATAAGTATTTGAATGAGCGGGGATTAGCACCAACGAAAGTGTATAATTCGATACCACAGGTAGCAGTATGTGGGAAGACGAAAGATAGGTTCCAATTGCGTAATCTTGATAGATTAGATACGAGTATATTGGATCAGTTGAAGGATAATCCTTATTCGATGCGTAGTTTAGCTGCTGAATGTTAATTAATTTTTATAAATTTTATTATTTTTTATAATTAAAATGTATAGTTAGTAATGAACATAAATATAATAGACATGATTGTTAATAGAATGGATCAAAAAGATATCAAAAACTTTTCATTAACTTGCATTATGTACTATAATTTAACATATAATATCAGATTAAAAATAAAAGCAGTAAAGAAGATATGTAAATGGTGGCAATACCATAAATTACCTTTAGATATACATTACTCTGATTTAATGAGTGATTTTTTAATTAATTTTCCATATCTTAAGTTATCTATATATATACCACATCTACATAATCCTGAAAATGTTTGGCTTATGAATAGGATTTATGGTTGTAAAATTTATTTACAATTTAATAGATATGATGATAATTTACCATACATATCAAGTTTTATTATTGGAAGAATAGATTTCAATGATAAATTTTATAAACTAAATAGAGAAGAATTCTTATTATGTCTTAAGAGATATGGACAATGTTTAGATCCTAAAACTCTATTAGTTTGGAGAAAAGATATTGATAAAAGACGAAGAATTGTCGCAAAATTAGATCAATATTATAATATTTATTCAATTTGATTTAAAATTAACATAAAATTTAATAATGTAACAGTATTCGCTGGTATAGGATCGAATATGGCTTCTACACTAAAGAATATACTCACAGTATCATTAGTATCTAAGGTAATAATTCCACTTCCAACTTCTGTAGATTCTTCATTTTGGGCTATTCTGACATCTTCTCGAATAAAATTATTTAATACATCTGGTAATTCACCATTCATTCCAGTAGCAACTAAGAGTTCAAATCCAGCAGTATCTCCTGTGCCAACATTTCTAAGAGTACCATTATTAGTAATAAAGAATTTACCAGTTTTTTTGCCAATATATTCTAAAAAGAATCGAGTACCTTCATATTTTAAAATAAAATTCTTAGATTCTACTAAGACTGTAATGGTCTCAGGCAAAACAATGGCTCTGAAATCTTGACCTGTTAATTCAACAGTAAAAGGTATAGGTTGTTCAATAGATAGAAATGCGTATGAATTAGGAATACGATCAACTTTAACACTAAGATTCTTAATTTTAGCACATAATTCATTAATCTTATTGGCGGGATTACCCCATAGACTAGTTCTATTCTTTATTATAGAATCATCTCCTACTTTACTCATATATATATTATTATAAATATTTTAATTAATCAAAAATATTTTATTTAATCCAAAATATCTGTAATCTCTCGTCTACATCTGACACATATTTTTGCATCATGTGTATCTTTTAATTGTTCAGAACACTCCTTACAAACTACACAATGTTCACATGGTAATACCATAGTATCTGCAGGATTATCCATACATATCATACATTCAGTATCTTCTTCTTCCACAGGTATTTCCATAGTATCTTCTATAATATCATTATTATTATCAGATACAGTAAAAGATTTATATTTCTTACTTGGAGAAGTAGACATTAAAGTGTCAGGATCATAATTTTGGAAGATATCCCATTTAAAATAGTTATCTTTCTCCTTAGATTCAGGATGTTTATCAAAGTCTCTTCGGCATTTTCTACAAAATTCTTTACCTTCAGGTGTTTTCCAATTACATTCATTTAAGATAGCACGCTTATTATTTATTATATAAAAATTTTTAGTAATATCATAACTACTCAATCCGATACAATATTCTTTTCCAAATTTTTCTGCTTCATGTATAAACTTTTTTTCAGCTTCTTCTCGCGAATAAAATTTATCTCCTTTCTGAGAATTAAATCCTATACTTAATTTACTATGTAATCCAAAACTAATTCCTACACTCAATAGAGCATTTAAAATAGCATCTATTAACATGTATTCAGTCCAATGAACGGATAGAAAATCTCTACCTATAAAGTCTTCATTTTGTATAGTTCTAGCTTTAGATATATCTTTTATCTGTTGTAGTTTATTATCTAAAATTTCGTCACTTAATCTAGCGATTACAAATCTATTTTTAATACCAAAGCCACTGGAATCGTGAGGTGCTTGAAAACCGAATCCATTACAATCTAATATAGTGGCTCTATGGAGGACATCTGGTGGACATTCTGGTAAATCTGACATGGTTAATATGTATGCATACATTCTTATATATATTTTTCAATTTTTTTATTGAATGGTATATACAGAGTCATTAAGGTTAATTAGGTATTATTGCGTAATAATAATTAAATAATTTTATTATCTAATTTATAAAAATGGAAGAACTCAGTATCAATATTCTAGTTGAAGCTAAGATTGAATATACCAAACAATTGACCAACACCATAGTTCCTTATCTATATGAAGGCATTGAGTCTATCTATGACGATTCATCTGAATTAGCTCATACTGATAATAATGAGAATATATCGACTTTAAAGATGTTCCAGAATCTTCTCAAAAAGATACCTAAATGGAATCAAGATATTATAGATAGAGAAGTTCAAAGAATACTAGATAGATCCCAATGTGTATGGTTAGCAGATTTAATAGCCGCAGTTTTTGTAAGTAACACCAAAATTTTGACTGCTGTTCGTGTGGTAAGTAGTAAGAAGAAGATAAATTTAGTAATACCTAAAATAAATCATTTTGTGCATAGATGTTATATAGAATGTGCTCGTGAATTTTATAAGAATCCCTTCTTGATGGATAAGGAGAATGCTAGTAATACGGATAGACAGAGAAATATTCGAGAATCGATGAAAATCATAGAGCAATGTATGTGTGATGCTGTTAGAAAGTTATTACCATTTCAAGAAATATTACAACAATATTTAGGAGAATCTTTTGCTGATGATGATGATATTACTAATAATAAATATCTCAAAACTCCCGTTAAAAAATCTAAGATAAATCAGTATTTAACTGACAGTGATTCAGAAAGTGAATATACAGAGGAAGAGGTAGAAGTTACTGATAGTGAAGAAGACGAACCAGGAGATAAGGATAGAGAAAATATAATGGATATGTTGAAGAAGGTGAAGACAGAGCTTCCGAATGTAAACTTTATTCATAGTGGCGGAGCTGAGGATAAACCTACAGAAGAAGTTAAACCTATTGTAGATGTTAGACCTACAGAAGAAGTTAGACCTACGGAAGATGTTAAACTGGAGGAAAAGGAACCTAATAAAATCGAAGATTTTAATAAAATGGAAGATTTTAAGAAGAAAGAGATTATCATAAGATCGGAAGAATCATCAGAATCGGAGGAAGAATCTGATAGTAGCGACGAGGATCCAAAATTAGAAGAAAGATTAAGTTTAGATAGTGGAGTTAAGAAGGTAGTTGAAAAGAATATTGAAATGGATGTTGAGAGAAAACCGAAGGAAGAAATCTTATCAACAAATGACGTCTTATCTACACATCAAGAACCAGAAGTCTTTTCTACACAAGAATCATCACAACCAGTTTTAACGGAAGTATTTAAATTAGAGCCAATTACCATAGAACAACCTCAAATAGAACCATCTTACATAGAAGCACCTAGAGTAATAGAAGCACCTAGAGTAATAGAAGCACCTAGAGTAATAGAAGCACCTAGAGTAATAGAAGCACTTAAAGTAATGGAAGTACCTAGAGTAATGGAAGTACCTAGAGTAATGGAAGTACCTAGAGTAATGGAAGCACCTAAAGTTGAAGAAATCAAACATGTTATTTTGAATGGTTTTGATAAAAATGGTTCTCCCAAAATGAAAAAGAAGAAGAAAATACTTGTCAGACGTAAAGTCAAGAAACCGAAGCGTGAAGAGAGAAAATTATTATTTGAGGATGCAGAGGAAGATGAATAGTACGTTTAGGTTTGTTAGTATAAATTTTTTTCTATTATAGGGTTATAAAATATGTATCAATATTTAGACTACTTAAAGAACCCATTTATAGCGGGTATAGTGGCTGCCTTAGTGATAGTTACGATAGCGTATATAGATCAAAGAATGAATGATAGAGAATTTGAGAATAATTATTATGGTAAATTATTTGGTGGAGTATTTGCATTAGTTACAGGTTTAGTATATTTTGCTAAATCTGGTTCTACCAGTACAAAACAAATTGGTGGAGGGGAAACGACTGTTGTTAAAAAGTTAGGAACAAGTGGATTAGACATCTACACAGATATACCAGATTTTTAGAAATGCGTTTTCATAAATAATTAAAAATAATTTAATAATATATAATGACAATCGATTTAAGAATTAAGAAATTTGATATTTCTAAAATTAACAATGATGTTATATCTATTATTGGTAAGAGAGGTGTCGGTAAATCATTGTTAATTAAAAATATCTTAAATTATTATAATGATGTTAAAATTGGTGCTATCATATCTGCATCTGAAGCTAGTGTAGATACATATTCAGATATTGTATCTAAAGATAAAATTTATAAACACTATGATACTCAAATTATTGGAGATATTATAAAAGAACAGAGAGAAAATAAAGATA
>SDBT01013896.1_pt1 | contig 12875 bp, 18 predicted proteins | sample 2277101 | NCBI WGS metagenome assembly SDBT01 (sample SAMN10404973, study PRJNA504765) | marine sediment metagenome | isolation source: marine sediment core GS10_PC15, 103 cmbsf | place: Arctic Ocean: Southern Knipovich Ridge | collected 2010 | reverse complement strand
AGCGTTCACCCCGGCTACAGCATGGCCTGACCCCAATACTTATATCGGTTTGGTAACAATAACTGGTTCTTTAGACGCAGCGGCTGGTAACATTACTTTGGACGACGGATCTTTAACAGGAGTTGTAGGCAACATAACACTAGAAAACCCACAAACTTGGTCGCCAGTTGTGATAGCTAGAGAACCTAGAAAACATAAGTCATCATTTTTTCTTCTTGCATAGAATCTAGCTACTCCTGTTAGAGGAGTACTTGTATCGTTACAAGATATCCTAACCTCAAAGTCATTCATGCCTTCACTAACTTTAAACATAGGAAGAGCGTCAGCGTGAGTTTTAGTTCGAGCGGTTACTCCTATAGCATCCTCACTTGCATTGATGATTCTACCCAAAACCCAAGGTACATGTTTGGTTCTTCTATAAACACTCACCATTTTGAAGTACTCCTTTAGTTCTTTTACTTTCCAGAAGTTAGTCCACTTTAGGTTTAGCCACCACTTCAGTAATTTTAAGGGATTTCTCATCCTTTGTTTCTTTCTCAGTTACTTGAATACATTTTAGAGTCTCTGTTACTACATCGTAGTTAGTCAATCCGCCAGCTTTTAATGATAAATCACACATCTGTTTTATTACAGATTCCGCTTCTTTGTCTACTTTAATAATCATTTCTTTGTCTCCATACTAATACTAATACATTTTTCATTAGTCACCTATTCTAAATGCGTCGAGGCTAACAGTGGCAAGAGTTAGATTCGTTGTACCGCTAAGATTTGCTACATATAATGATAATACATCACCACTAACCAAAATATGAAGCCCTGTTGCTGAAACAGCACCTAAATCAGCACCTCGAACAGCTCTTTTTATTGCCATACTTCCAGGATATTCTATCGTAATATCTCCTGTGGGACTACCTTCGTTATAATCGCCGTTTCCTGTTGTGGCGGAACCATCCAAAGCAACTATGACAAAAGTATCATCAGCTTTGCTATCGACAATAAAAGAACCGTTGGCAGCCGTATTTCCTACTACATTCACAATCTCAACCATTTCGCCATTATCAAGTCCATGAGCAACACTGGTTATTACAATAGGAGAAACAAGATTATCGGTTACATTCGTTATATCTTTTGGAGTGGCAAGCGTAATTCCAACATTAAATCTCATAAGCTTATCCGCACCACCGGTTGCGGTTACTGAGCCATGATAAGAAACTTCATATTCACCACTTGCAATAGATGAGAGGGTTAAGGTGTTAGTGGAAATATTCCCGACTACGTTTAATAAATCGTCTTCATGCCCAATGGCCGCAAAAGAATCTATTTTAGTAAACGCATTTTGTGTCGAAATTGTTACCTCAACTGTACCCGTTCCGTTAAACCAGATTTCACTAAAGGCGTCACCATGTAATAAATGTTCAACCCCATCGCCGGATTGAAAGAATAGTTCATTATTGTTCTTTGTATAAATCGCCCCGTCATCAGGTACCGCCGTTGGTGTTGTTATCTCATTAAGATAGAGCTGGTCAAGGGTTGTTATGGCCGTACCGGCTTGTGTTATATCACCAGTTGCACTGATTACAGTTTTATTAGTACCATCGCCCATAATAACATTGCCGCCGCCATGAACCAAAAGTACATCAGCGTCAGTATTGTCGGCGAAGTTTATAGTATTACTACTTGCCCCTCCCCTGAAAAATATATCTGTGGCAGCGGTATAGACCATACGCTTTGAAGAAGTGGAAGCCATGTTGCCAGATGTGTTAATTGATATACTTCCAGTTTCCGCTGACTGAGTATCGAATCCATTGATTAAGATTCCGGTGGTGTGGGCAGATTGGAATATGTGCAAGGGGTGAGTTGTTGGTGCACCGCCTATCCCCACCTTGCCATTGACTGTCAGCAGGTCAGCGGCGAGCTGGAGTAGGTCTAAGTCCGCGGCTATGCCTATATTGCCTCCTGTGATTAATGATGTCCCTGTGATAGCACCTGCACCAAGAGTACCTGTTGTAATAAAATTATTAGTGTCTAAAGTAATCTGGCCAGAGGTATCAAAAATCCTGCCCCCTGATATAGTCATTGTATCTATTCCAACAAGCAGAGAGAAATTGCCAGACAAAAACTTTTTAGTATCCGTACCAACTTGCAATGTGCCGTCATTATCAGGCATTATATCCGCAGTAAAAGCACCAGCGGTTAAGGACTGGGTTCCGTCTGTTAAAATATTAGCTGTAAGAGTACCTGTAAGTGTTAAATCCGCAACACTAAGAATACCACCATCTACAAGTAATATCTCTCCATCTTGGTCAGGAATAGATAGAACCCTAGTATTACCACTTGATATACTAGAAAGCTGGAACTGGGACTTCTTACTCCTATCACTCCCATCGTAAAGAGTAAAATAGTCATCTCTGAAATGCGACTTGTCTAGAACAGTATTACCCAGTACCATAGTTATTGCTCAGTATCATAACCTTCTATTACTATATGAAAATTCTTAGCTGTAGTTATATTTACTGCAATTGCATTAGACATTTTAAGAGGATAATTGTAGTTCTTCTTCCAATCACCTCTATTAGCATGAATAGGACCTATAGCAATGACAGAGCTATTGTAAATTGTAAATGCATCTGATGTTATCATCTCAGCACCAGCTGTTACTATATTCTCTATATACTGAGCACCAGATGATGGAGCTGCTCTAAGTACTTGAATACCAGATGTCGATAAGACTGCATCTACAACCCAAGGTGTCTTCCCTCCCCTCTTAGCAGTAGGTCCTATAGTAGTTACATTTATTGTAAAAGCCATTTATAACCTCTCTTTCTAACCTACGCATGACATTGAATAAACTGAGCAGATGTTCCAGACGTACAAGTAACACTGCATATATGTACCTCACTCGCAGAAACAGAGAAAACAAAATCTCCTGACTGAATAGCACCAGCAGATGCAAATGTAGAACCAGAAGCACCTACTGGGTCAGCACTATCTGCAATATATATATTTCTATGAACATGACCCATAGTGTTATGGCCAAGCTTTAATAAAATCGCCCTCCAAGTTACTCTACCATCTTTAGCAATAGCTATATTAGTCGCCATCTTTAGTTACCTCCTGTTTTTCTATTTTCTTTTCAGCCCAATCAACTAGCACAAGTCCACAATCATGAGCTGCAATACACTGAACTTTATCTTTCCAAAGCTCCGGCCAGACTTTTCTCTTAAAAATCTTATCATAAGTCTCATCAGGAACTTGCTTAGTAGAAAACACATGATATGGATGGATTACAGGAAAACTAGATGTTAGTTCAAGAAACTTATATTGAGCCTTAAAGTGCATATCTAACCAAACCCTATCCATACCAAGTAAATCCCAAGGCACATCTGGTTGATTTTTGATAAACTTCTCAAACCCTTTATAAGACCAACATGTAACATCTCCCATACCTGGGAAGTTAATAGTCCCATGATACCACATATCATGTCTAAAATTTTCAATACTACCATATAGGTCATTCTCTACAATATACTGTCTCCAGTTGACAATATTTATCCTTCTCCAGAACGCTCCCCAGACATCACCAAAACTCTCAGTACAATGTCTGAGGAGAGGATATAAACCTCTATTCATAGCAAGAATATCTCCATTTGTATAAACAAGATATTCACAGTCTCTATCTACAGCGGAGATAGCTTTCTCCCAAAAAGACTTAGCCATGAATCTTTCAGTCTTATGACCATCTTCTTTACCAGTCTTAATACCATTGACAGATTGAAGTCCATATTTATCACATCTCTGCCGAACTCCAGCTTCACCACCATCGATTACTATAATTCGGCAATCTCTTTGTTGTAACCAAGTAAACAATGAAAGATCTTGAATAATCTCATGTTCACCTTCAAATGGCCTAAACGATGTAATTATATTTACTTTCATCTTATCTCAATCCTACCTTTTCTAGTCTCTGGGTCTGGAGCTACAACAACACTACCACTTCCATGACCAACTAAAATTCCTGTATCTACACATATCTTAGCTCCAAGCTTTTTTGCATCCTCACAAAATACTATAGAGTGGTCTTTATTCTGCCTTATTCTCATTCTACCTAGTTCATGAGATTCATTCTTAAAATAAGGTCTACCTATTTTAGAAAACCAATCATTCTTTATGAGACAACAATTTAGAGGAACTACATCAACTTCATAAACCTTTCCATCAAAAGGAAAGTCTGTTGATAAATATTCTCCGTTATGTGAAATCTTAGACATCTGACAAAACATAGGAATCTTAGAACAAATAACTCCACCAATAATGTCTAGGTCTGTATAAGATAATAGTCTGGGTAGTGCATGTTCCGGCACTACACAATCCGCAGATATAAGAAAAGTGTGAGTACATTTCTGTTCTAAACTTGCCTCAACTATAGCACTTCTAGCATCAGCAGTTGGATGCCCGTCAACAGATAATATAACGACATCACACAGTTCTTTATACCAAGCAGCAAAATTCCTAATATGATTCACGTACACATTTGCACATACTGAATTAAATATAGGAACGCCTATACCTACCTTAACATCCGTCCTTCTTTCCATGTCTTTACCTCTTATAAGATTTTACAAACATCTAAGCATTACAGCTACTTTAGTTGCAGTTAAAGCAGAAGCTGAATCAACAGTTTGCATAAGTACAGCTACATTTACTTTTGTTGTACCTAAAGCACCAGCAGATGCTACAGAAGTAACTAATCTATCTAAGTTCAAACTTGCTGAAGCAGGAATTAACCTATCTCCAATAACGCCCGCAACTGTAGATGAAATCAGTAAAACCGAAGCAGCTGTATGGATTCCTTCAACCTGAATCCAACCATATTTACTAGTACTAGCACCACTAGCAGCAATTGCAGCCATAGCTACTCCAGCAAAACAATCGGCTGAAAGTTCTGCAGCTGCCTGAGCACTGATTCTCCTACCAAACTTAGCTGGAGAAGCACTCCCATCTGTAGCGGGATAAGCACAAGCACCACCAACAACCATTGCTGTAGCACATTTGTTCTCAACCCATTTATAAACATTTCCTCTCTCATCTTCTCTCAAAATCCCGATACCTTCAATGTCAGAATCTTTGATTTCTGTGAGAGCAGTTTCAAATAAAATCTTCCTAGCCATCTTAAAGTTTACCTCCTAATAAGATAGTAACAATTCAATTCACTAAATCCACAATGGGTTTAGTTGTTACGATACACCGACTCTATTCAAAGTTTTTAACTTCAAATAGATTTCTGATTCTTCATCTTCAAACGTATTACCTGTAGAACCTTCTAACTCTCGGAGAAATACAAATCTACTTAATAATTCTGCTTGCTGACTCTTAACAATTAAGTAAGGAAACAAAAGTTTACAAAGTTTACCAACACTATTCTGTGCTGCTTCAATACACCAACATCTTTGTCGATTTCCTGGTGTATTACGTCTAATCTCATTTAAGCTAACTGTAATATCAAGCTGTTCAAGCTTAAACTGAATAAATAACAACACACCATGATTAGTATTAGATAACGTAAATCTAGCAGCTGACCTTTGCCTTTTAGAAGATTTCAAATTAAGACAACCTTCACCATCCACAAAGCCAGCTAAGTAAATTATAAACTTTTCTTGTTCCCATTCAAGCATCATAAACTCCAAAAATTAAATGTTAGGAGACGTATTCCATTACTCCGTGCCGGCGGGGTTGGTCTGTTCTCAAACCAGTACTCATACAGACAATATATGCAACCCTCTCATGCTGATTTGGAGTATTCATCCAATCAGTTAGGTCAAACCATACATTAGGATTGTACGTCATATAGATATGGTTTAAGTTAAGCATGAAGACCATCTTAGTACCAGACAGTTTAGATGAATATGACATCGTAGCACCTTTGAATGTAAAGGCGTCGAAGCCAAGATCTACAGCTTTCTTAGTAAAAGAACTCTGAACAATAGATTGTTTATCCTGAGCTTCATCTTCATACGCTTCATAGATGTCAGAGTCCATTAAGATAAGATTCGGACCTTCTTGCTGTGCACGAATCTTATTAAACATATGTCTCATATCAGGTACAATGTTTAGAGCATAAGGCTCATTAGTTGGACCTGCATTGAATAGAACATCTTGAGCTGCACTAGATGCATTAGCAGCATCTGCCATTGTCCAGTTCTTCCACCAAGGATTAGTTCTATCAATCTCACCATTACTTGTTCCAGACGCATTCGAGTCACTGTTATTCTCAGTATCATCAAAAGGAGCAGTTCCACCAGTCTCAGCTGTAGCATTTGGACATATATCAAAGAGACCTCTAATTTGTCTCGGAGCGTCATAAGCATTGCCCCACTGTGTTAGATACTTCTCAAGGTCTTGAACTAAAGCATTTCGGGCAGCTAACAATCGCCTAGCTACATAGTCTTTAATCTTGAATGTTCCAGCATTCTCAGAATCATCAACCAGAGAACGGTTAATATCACTCTGGAAATACCGCCAATCCCAGCGAGCCATAGTATCAAGTGCTACAACTTTCTGAGTTAATACTGTACCTCTATTGAATCGTTGAGTGGTTTTTTCTCCATACCCAACAGTACTAGTTACTATCTTAGAACCGACTTGTGTATCAAAAGAACCAGAGTTCTTCAAAGCTGCAGTAAGAATTGTAGCATCTAACACGTTATCAATAACTTCGGCTCTAATCTCATACCAAGTGTTGACGAAATCATCGTCTAAATTTTTTGTCCACTGTGGTAAAGTTGCCATTTTTAAGTTTACCTCCTAAAAATCGAAACATAAATTAATTAGTTATACGTTTTCTGAGTTTGTTTCGACCTACGTGTGCCTATTGAATTAGTCATCTTGCACGTATTAACGACCTTATTTTCTATCTTTTATAGCTCTATCTACACCACGTCTAATGATGTCTCTAATTTTTACAGTTCCAGGTGCTGGTTCATCATCTCTATTCTCTAATCTTTTAGTAGTAGGTTTTTGTCTAACCATACTACCATCATCATTATATTGAATTAAACCAGCTCCAGGTCTCTCTGTTTCAGTTTCAATAGCTGGAGGAGCATCACCTTTTCTCTTACTCTTAGCTAAAGCAAATGCATCTGGAATTTCCATCATAGGATATTTTTTCAGCACTTCTACAGTGTCTTCTCTATAAGTTTCAAAGTCTTTATTAGAACCCCTAAGGTCAGCTAACTGAGACTTAGCTTGCATCTTACCTATCATACCATAGAGCTTCTGAATCCCAGCATTGGTTTCCTCTAACTTCACACCAACACCATCTTGAGCCTGAGCAAACTTAGCCTCCATAGCTTTCTCAACAGATTCTGCTATAACATCTACAAGGTCACTATTAGACAACTCATTAAAAGCATCATCGTCTCCAGTGTTATTCTCAGCTTTAGATAACACATCCTTCAAATCGGCTTCCATAGCCAACTCAGCTTTTCTATCTACTTCAGCTTGCTTTGCTGTTGCTACTTGTTCTGCCGATTTATTTTGATTTTGGCTTGACACTTGCTGAGTCAGGTTCGCCAACTGAGACTGGAGAGCTGCCATCTGCTCCGTCATTTGATTCTGAGAATCGTCCTTCTTCTCCTCGGTCTTCTCGCTGTTCGGTAACTTGATTGGTATTTCTTTCGGCATCTTCTTTTACTCCTTCTATTTTAGAAAGTTCCTTTGCTTTAGTTTCTTCTTCAGATACAGCTTGATTAGTTTTAATTCTTATACTAATTCTATATAATCTAACATCAGCGTTATACTGCAACTTCATAGCTCTCATTGTTCTTAGAAGCTCTCTCTTATTAAGATGACCTCCCGAAAAAGTAACAGTCACAGCTCCACTGTCTTCTATTTGACAGACTACTTTCCTCATTTTATTGCTCCATTTAGTGTAACATGCCTATTGTAGTTCCAGTTTCTTTCTCAAATTGTCTCATTTCTTTTTCAGAGTGAAATCTTTTACCTTCAGCTCCTACATGCTCTAGATATATACCATCTGCAGGAAAGCACTTTGGCTTACCCATAGTAGGTACAAGCTTACTCATCTTAGCTTTACATTGACTACATATAACAATATCATCATATCTAATAACATAGATATCATTTACTTTTCTTTCACAGTTTGGACATTTGTAGTCGAAAATTGGCATAGTTATCTCCAAACTCTTAAGCATCTAAATTTCATTAAATAAAACTCAGACGGTTTTGAGTTACTATCTTTTTTTATACAACGGTTACAAAATCCATCATTAGTTCCTCTCCCACACCATATGCAAGGCCATCTTTCAGCTTTAGCCATCTCTTCTGTTCTTCCTTCTTTTGGAATAATCTCCATAGTTATCTCCCAGCAGGTCTCTGCTGCTGTTGTGGTTGTGGTTGACTACTTCCAGGTGCTCCTTGACCTCCGCCTTTACCAATCATAGGAGCTAAGATATTAGAAAACGCTGGGTCATTAGCAGCATCTTGTAAATATTTGAACAGTTGTGGAGATGCCAATCCCATCTGCATAAATTGTGCAGTCATCATCATAGCTTCCACTTTTCTCTGTGCTCTACTAAGATTTCTCTTTGTAGAAAGAGATGTATCATAAAGATAATCACCTCTTAACTCTTGAGGAGTAAACTTAACCCACTCATTATCAACCATAGCAAATCGTGGAAGTTTCCAGAAACTAAAACAAATCTTATTTAATTTAGTTATAATATCAGTATACATTGTCTGAATACCACCAAATCGCCGGCCAGTTCTTCTTTCTGAACCAGCCTGAACATTCTGAGTTTCGGCCTTAGTAATATGAGTTTTACCTTGATAGTCTCCAACTTGATTCCTACCGAACCCAACAGCTTCTCTAGCATCTTGTCTATTCCACTCTGATTGAGCAGCAAATTCACCCATACTACCTTGCGGAACAGGTATAAAAGCGTCTCTAAGAGGTTCATTAGTATCCGCAAAAGCAAATGCTCCAGCATCACCACTTAGAAGCTTTGTTAGTTCCTCTCTTTTCATTAAACCTTTTTTTGCTAAAATTCTAAAGTTATTCAGTCGCCTCTGTTTCTCTGCTTGCATGTGAATATCAAACTGTGTAGCCTGAATCTGTCCTAGATAATATGCCTGCGGAGTTGACCAAAACGCTCTCGGATGATTGACAAAGCTAATATCTACAAAAGGTAGTCCTGCAACCAAAAGAGCATTATCTGTATCCCTTAAAAATTTATCGTAGTCTCTAACAACTACATAAACTTTTCCAGACATCCTATCGTGTATCTCCCAAGCCTCATTATAGTCAACTCGTCTATTAGCCTCAAAAGTATCTTGACTAGTATAATATTGTCTCTTAATTTTCTTCTGAGTATAACTCCCCATAAACTGTTCCATAGTTATTTGAGGTTCTAGTCTAGATGTATTCTTGTATTTCGGGTCTGCCTTGAAATATGAATTCTTCCTAATAATTCTACAAGCACACCAGGGAGCATCATCTAAAAATTGCGTTCCCCAAGGGACTACAAAATCCTTAGATAATACTAAGGAAACCCAAGGCATACCTGGAGTAGTATTTTTCTCTTCAATTCGGTTACCTGTTCTCCTATGATACTGTGTTAGTGTCAAGCCGGCAGATTGCTCTCTACCAATATCAAATTGAGAATCCCAACCAAACTCACTATCATACCCAATCTTTACAATACCCTTGCTTGTAAGATAACATTGAAGAGATGCTGCATCTACAACTCTCTTCATTTTCAATTTCTTAATAAACCAGTTATCTACATACTCAACAACAGGAGCTCTATCTACACCCGCTGGATGCTCAGCAGTTACTACAATCTCAGGGTCAGGAATATTAAGACTACCTAAAAGACTATCACCCATAGAGTATATAAGATTAGGACCTATTGCTGTATTAGAATTAGGGTCATTTAGATAATCTCTTTCAAGACTAGCCCACTTATTCTCCATAGCAAATGATTCTCTAAACTCAAGAGCATTATCAATCTCAACTAGCCACTCTTCTGCTGACATTCTAGTCATATTGATACTCCCTTACTTGTTTACAATCTGTTCTATCTTTCATAATTCCCATATCATAAGGGTAAGAATTCTTTTTAATAACTCTTCCTAACAAACTATCTATAATTGCCCCACCAGAAAATATATCTTCATCTATATTATCTTCTATCTCTTCTCTAATTAGTTTCGTTTCTCTCTCCCAAAAACTAATCTGCATACAGAGAGCATCAAGTATATCATCGTGAGCTCCAGTCGGGAAAGACAACAGTTCCCTCTCCAACTCGCCCATATGAGTTCTAATATGAATTAAACCAGCTTGAAAATAAGGTTGGAGAGCTCTGATTCTATCTACTTTACTCTGTCTACCATGAGACCTAATTTCTTCCATATAGAATCGTTTGTTGAGATTCTGTGAAACTCTCTTCAACCAATAGTTTAATGTTCTTTGATAAGCTATAGATTCAATCTTGGTGACTAGTGGCTTATATAAATCATTATGACTTATTATACAATTTATTAACTCACCAGGATTCATCCTAGCTCTACTATATTTCATAACGTAAACATGACCAGTCTTTGTATGAACTCCAGTTGTTAGAACTATATTATAATCAGGGTCAGATGTACCAGCACTATCAGAAGGAGCGGGGTCTACACTTGTGCAATAGACCATCTTTCTCAACTCATCCTTTTCTAAAGCATCGTAGTATTGAATCCAATCTCTCTGAAAAACTTGGTTAATATTACTAATAGGCATGTTTAGATATAGTGTCGAAAACATGTAAACACCTAAACCTTGCTCTATCTCTTTCAATGCTTCTTCATTAAATCTATCCCAAACTGCAACTCCATTCTCTCTTGCACTTCTAGTAATTAGTTTATAACTTGGTTCATTTGATAAGATGTAACCAATAAGATCTCTCTCTGCCCATCTTGTACCTATTACAATTCTTCTCGATTTAGTAGGATGAATTTGGAGAGGGATTGCTACTCTATGCCAACCAATTGCCTTCTCAATTTCCATCTGAGTCGGCTGTTGTATGATACCCTTTAATGCGTCCTTCTCAGGAGCCACTGTATCATCTTCTATAATCAAATCATAATGCCTTGAAATTACAGCCGTTCCAGTTCCTGCAGCTTCTATTGTGCCTTCTGGATGGGCCGCCGTTCTATTAACTGTCAAACACTCATTACTCCACCTATCTCCACCTGTTGGTAAGATTTCTGGATATAGAGCTCTAAACAATTTATTCTTCTCAAATATCTGTTTAATAGCTTGAAGTTTTTTACAAGCGTTTCCATGTGAGTTCTGAACAATTAAAATTCTAATATTTGGATTATTTAGAACTTCAAATATAACAAGAGCTATAGAGCCAAGAGTACTCTTAAACCAGTCTCTTGGTAAAACTATGATGAGTTTTCTGTTCTCATGATTTTGCAAATCCCTACAAATCGGCAAATGAATATCCTCATGGAAATCAGTAAATCCAAGTATAGCTCTAGCTAAGAAGAAGAGAGAAGTCTTACCTCTCTCTCTCCATTCTTGAATTTCTTTTTCAGTTAGTTGTTTTTGTTTTGGCATCTTTTCCTTGACCAGTACTTTTACAAAATCCAACTCTACAATCCACATCAGCAGAAACTATCTCACACCCTTCTACAACTCTTGTAGCAGGCGTATCTCCATCTAAGTAGGAAAACTCATAGTTGACATGATTACCTATATAGCGAACAGCAGTAATTTTACCAGGTAACATACCAGTAAAATGCATAACACTATCACCATACTTAAATGTATTTTCCATAACTTAGCTCCTTTGTAACTGTCTGCGACGCCCCCTTCGTCGTTACCGACTCGGGCCCCATCTACATCCATTCATGCCGATTTATATAGTTGGTGTGAGACCATGAATGTCTAGAGTTGAGAAGGGGGCTCAGAGCTCTAAATTACTTAGTCTCAACACCAACCGTTTTGCTTTCTACAATTTTACTGTCAAGAACAATGGTGTCTCTTATTATCTGTGTGTCTTCTAGATTGATTATAATAGTTGGGTTCGCCGGGCCTGTAGATTGTTTTATCTGTTTGCCGTATCCAGATCTATCCAAAACTTCGGCACAGGCTTTTATTGAGATGTTGCTTTCATCACTAGCAACATGTGTGATTAGTTTGTTGGCCGCCGCTCTCGCTCCGTCTTTAAGAATGGCATCAACTTCATTCTCTTCATTTCGGACAGTTTCGTCTTCTATAACTTCGTGAATTCCTCTTCTAAGGGCAAACTCATGCTTGAAAGTTGGCGAAGACATAATTATGCAAACATGTCTTTTACTCATATTAACTTGTTCGGCAATAGCAGTTTCACTCCAACCTTTAATAGCTAAATCGACTATTTTGAAGTGGCGAGAGTTTAGATTTTTTAGTTGATAAGATGGCATAGTTTTATAGTCTCTGTCGTTGTTTTTTACGACCATATACAGGTATAAGAGTTTTTTATCAGGTTTGTCAAAACAATATATTTAATTATTTTTTGTCGGGTTTTTAGCGAAAAATTTAGAAATTTGGAGTAGATAGCTTTTTGCGTTCTGGGGGGTTTAGTTGGGGGGCTTTTTTTCTCCACAATGTTTGTTATATCCACTATGTTATGTGGGTCGCTAACAATCGGTGTATGTTGCGTATCTATCATAACATCATACAACTATAATAACAATGTCCTATAATCACCTAGCATTGGGCGATTGTTATACGATTTGCTAACCATCACACCCACTAACCGTCCGATAATCCTGTTTATAATAATCAACATGTGTTTATAATAAACAACATTCCATAACCCCTGCTA
>SDBT01013895.1_pt1 | contig 12876 bp, 25 predicted proteins | sample 2277101 | NCBI WGS metagenome assembly SDBT01 (sample SAMN10404973, study PRJNA504765) | marine sediment metagenome | isolation source: marine sediment core GS10_PC15, 103 cmbsf | place: Arctic Ocean: Southern Knipovich Ridge | collected 2010 | reverse complement strand
GGGTTAAATATAAAGATGTGGAAGCCCTTGAAAAGAAACTCAAAGAAGCAGAGGGTAAAATAAAGGAAACGTATAAATACTTAGCTGAAACCAGATGGTGTTATGTCAATGCTTCAATTGTTCTTAAAACCCTTAAAGGAGAATAATGAAAAACCCCACAACTGACTACGCATGGTTTAACAGGGAGTTTCACTCCACAGGAAGTGATGAATATAACTAGAGAAAAGTTTCTTGAGTACACCAAGTTAGAAGTTGAACTTAAAAAATCAAAGGACGAGACTAAAAATGAGCGCCTTACAGCCCTAATGCTGGAGGATGGAGCAAATATTATTCAAGCCAAGCTCAGAAAAGTTGAAGCCGAACTCAAACAGACAGAAAGTATTATAGAAAGAATGAAAAGATTTATAATGGCCAACCATTATGATGAACCCAACAACTGACTACGCATGGTTTAACAGGGAGTTCCAATCCACAGGAAGTGGGTGTAATGATCACTGGGAAGACTGGAATATTTCACAGCAAGATAGGTTTGAAAAAAAATACAAAGAGCACAGAAAATACACACCAGAGGAAGTGACTAGAATCATGAACAAAATGAGAAAGGGTCTAAAAAATAAACCATTAACTAAGGAGATATCATGAGCGTATGGAGCCAAAAAGGAGACTTTATCACAATACCACCCTGTCCTAAGGGTACCCACCAGGCAGTTTGTTATGCTGTTTGGGATTTGGGAATGCAAGAAATTACATGGAAGGGGGAAACCAAAAACCTACCCAAAGTAGTAGTTGCCTGGGAAATCAATAAGAAAATAGACTGTCCTGGATCTGATTTCCATGATATGAGTTATGTCTTGTCAAAGACTTACACCAATTCAACTCATGAAAAGTCTAATATGATGATTGATTTTGTGTCCCTTGGCATAGAAATAGGCCAGGAAGAGACTTATCGGGGCTTTGACATTGAAGAAAAGGTAATAGTAAAACAAGCCATGCTTGGGGTGATTCACAATAAAGGCACCAACGGGACGATATACGCCAATATCTCTTCTTTGATACCATTACCAGATGGATTCAAGGAAATGCCCATCAGCCTCCCAAATGACCCCCCAAAATGGGTGTTGAAGAAGATGAACCAGGAAGTTATGCCCGGAGTGGATGGAACACCACCTCCTGAAGATGACTTTACTAAGGGGTTATAATGATGTTCTGGCTCGATCCATTTGAAACTGCCTTTGGGGTGGCCTTTGACAGGGCTGAAAAAGAGGGAGATGATGAGTTTATTTCCCTCCTTATTGCTTTTCAGTGGTACCAGGAGGAATCTGGTAGGGAGTTTTGGGAGGATTTAAGAACTGAAATGAATCAAAAACATATTTCTATAACCTTGACACCTTGAAAGGAATAAAATGAATAAAACAGAACTGAAGAAAACTACAAAGAAAGTCCTGGATCACTGGGAGGATAATGTAGAGAAGGCCGCCAAAGATAGAACCGTTCATACAGGTTGTCAGGATTGTTCTTATTGTAATAATTTTCTTTTTCAGTATGAAACTTGCAAAGGCTGCCCGGTATTTGAAGATACTGGAATAGTTGGATGCCAAGAAACTCCTTGGGTTAGGACTAAAAATCTTGCTCTTTACCGATTCATGGCTGGAGAAGGGAAACTGCTTGAGGCTTGCTGGGACGAATACCTTTACCTACTCAATGTAGCTTACAGCCAGGATTTGATTTAACCACCTTGAAAGGAGAATAAAATGATAGGCGAAGAAGTAAAAATAAACTGGAAGAGAAAGAGCTGTAACACCTGTTCTAGGGGAATGGTACACCAAACATTTTTCCGTAACAAAAGTTCATTGGAACAGGGTTGTCAGATATCCAAGAAGTGTGATAGGGAGTTTAGTATGTGGAGTCCTCATAAACTGGTGGCTGAGAATGAGCATTGAAGATGAAAAGAAACTTGTTGCAACTTGTGTCATGGGGTGGAAGGTTAAAGGGAGCAGCATGAAAGGACATGAGTCATTGATGTGGATTGAATCACCCGATTGCATTGGAAACAGTTGGAATTTGTCTCAATGGATGCCACACATAGATCGTAAATGGTGGGATGAAATCTGGGAGAAGATGGATGATGAAATGTTCAAAAAATATAGAAATAATTTAGAAGCTATTTTCGGAATTACATCTTATCATCCTTATTCAAAAACAAATGTTAAGCTGATGCACACAGCCAAACCTAAGTTGTGCTGGAAAGCACTAATAACCACATTAATAGGAAAAGATAGTTATAAAGTAACAAAATGAAAACACACCCTAAAAAAAGGAAAATAAAATGACCAAGATACCGCCCAAGCGTGGTTTATTACCAATTAGTTTTACAACAAGATTAAGGGAAAACTTGAAAAATATAGGCGATAGAATGAAGGTCGATGAAAAGAAAAGAAAATTATCTTATCAACCGGCCATGAACATAGGAATTAAAATTGTTACCAGAAAATATGAAAACGGAGATGTGTATATATACAGGATAAAATGAAAACACACCCTAAAGACAAATACGCTAGGTTTAAAAGAGGGATTAAGACTTCCCAATCCGTCCTGAAGAAACGATTAGATACTGTTTTCTCTAAGTTCATTCGTTTGAGGGATAGATTTAAAATTATTACGCATCATGATTTAGGTTTTTGTTCTACTTGTCATAAAGTAATCAAAATCAAAGGCAACCACGCTGGCCACTTCATGATTAGAGACCGGATGAACACCAGATGGGACGAGCAAAATTCTCACCTACAATGCATCGAGGACAACTCATTTAAAGCTGGTAAACAGTATGAAATGGGGAAGTACATAGACAAGAAATACGGTGAGGGAACCGCTGATAAGCTTTTAATCAAGAGTAAGATACCTAAAAAATACCAGAACTTTGAGATTGAGGCTATGATTAAGTTTTATCGTAGAAGAGTGAAGGAGATGGAATGACTCTCATAGAAGAAAAAAAGTTAGTTGCTAAGAAGCTCATGCAGTGGATGTTCTTTAGGGATTGGAACCCTCAAACAGATAGAAACTGTTGGCCTGAGATTTGGAAGAAACTAGAAAGTATAAAAATAGACAAGTATCACGATCTTTCTGACAAATACTATGCAAACTTAGGTGAAATATCGGCATGGGAACTACATACGAGCAAACCGGAAACGTGCTGGAAGGCTTTAATTAAAACAATAAAATGAAACCAGCAATTAAAGACACGCTCCTAATCCTAGTTACCTTGGGGCTAATAGTTTCTACAGGGATAGGCTGTTACTTTATGGGGAAGTTTGAGATATTGTTTTATATAAAAGACTATTATTTACCATCAGTAAAGGACCATTATTTTCCCGCTGAACCGGAGGATAAATGAATAAAAGAGACCTAAAGAAAATCACCAAGAAAGTCCTTGAGCATTGGGAAGATAATGTGGAGACGGCTAGCGATGGTTTCTTTATAAAGCGCGACCCATCAAGTTGTTCTTACTGTGAAAATTTTCGCAAAGCCGACTCATCATTTATGATGTGCTGCTCTGGTTGTCCAGTGTTTGAAGATACTGGTTTAAATGGATGTTTAAATACTCCTTATAAAGATACCAAAACAGGTTTTGAATCCATTCTTGCAACCACCTGGATGGAATACCTCTACCTACTCAATGTAGCCTATAGCCAGGAGTTGATATGAAAAGAATTTCAATAGTAGAAAGCGCCAGAGATACCATTAAACTATTTAAAATATATGGTAAGATAAGAGAATTCCCCTTAGAGGAATTTATTGAGAGAGAAGAGGAAATACTGGAACTTCTTAAAAAATCAAATCGTATAAAACAGGGGAACATTGAGGCTATTTATCGCACTGTTGAAATTGCAAAAAAACTAATTGAGTTTAGAAACTTTACATTGACGTTAAACTTTGCCCATGAGAAGAAATTTGGAAAAGGTGAGCCTTTAGATTTGGATGAGCTTAACAAATTGTTTGAAGATGAATGATAGGAGGATAAATAATATGGAAGAAAAAACACTTTTAACTTTTCACGATTCCAATAAATCCATAGGCTTTAGAGGATCAGCAGTGAATGAGGAGGTTGATACTGATACGCTTCTTCAATTAACCGCCGTAATGGAGATAGCAAGATTACAGATTTTAAAAAGACTTGATGAGGATGGGTATTTTTATAATGCCTAAACTAACCCGCACGGCATAGGAAAAACATGAAAGAAATTAACATAGTATACACAGGAAAGATAGACCATAAGTTAGATAATAAAATAATTTCTGCCATGAATAGTATTGATGTATATTTTATGCATTCAGAATATGACACAAGAGATTGGGTGAGAACACTGGTTATGAGGAAAGAAAAGAATGGGAAAAATAGAAAGGAGAAAGATGCCACACATTGACGTAAGAATTGAAACGGAAGAGGCTATGGGGCAACCCTATCTTAATCCTGAAGATATTGCACAGGCTTTGGAATACTCTTGGAACATTGCAGGTATAAAAGTATACCCAATAAAACCGCCACCTGATTTGAAGGAGAAAATATGAAAGCTGAAGATTTCAAACATATCGATCATTTCACCGCTAAGGAAATTAGGAGGACTGGGGCCAAGTTAAAGGATGTAGATATAATGGTTATTTATCACTTAAATATATTAAGAGGATATCTGGGTATTCCAATTAAAATCACTTGTCTTTCTACAGGTAAGCACACGCCGAAAAGCTATCATTATGTTACAGAAGACCGGCTATGTTGGGCAGTAGACTTTAAACTTTGTCCAGGGAGAGGCCGGAAAATGCCACCTAAAAATAAAGTGGTTCAGGCCATGCTTGATGCTGGATTCACGGGCATAGGAATATATTCAACTTTTTACCATGGAGATATAAGGGGTTATTATGCTCTATGGAAAAGGGTCCGGGGAATTTATCTACCGTTGGTGTCATGATGAAAGAAAAACCAATACTATTCAATTCCGAAATGGTTCGAGGTATTCTGTGTCCTCAATGTGATAATTCTGGAGAGTATACCATAGGCGATGAGAATGGTTTTCCACAGCACGAGCAATGTCAATTTTGTTGGACAGTTAAAAACAGTTTATTCAATATAAAAAACAAATGTCCATAAATGATTAACCCAGCCCTCTACAGCTCCAAATCAACCGACTGGGAAACTCCCCAGGATTTCTATGATAAGCTTGATAAGGAATTTCACTTTGATTTAGATCCTTGTTGTACTATTGAAAATAAAAAATGTAAGGGCGGATTTCCTATTGAGGAATGGGATGGATTAAAAATGGATTGGTTTGGAAACGTATTTATGAACCCTCCTTATGGTGAGCCTGAACATCCCTGTAAGAAGAACTGTAAGAAGAAAAGGTGCGTTAAGCGTGGTTACCACACTGATGTTTACATTCCAGGGGTAATTGATTGGGTAAGAAAAGCTAAACGGCAAGTTGAGAAAGAAAAAGCAAAACTTGTAGTAGGACTTCTCCCAGTAAGGACGTGTACACGGTGGTTTCACAAATATGTCCTACCTTATACAAAAATTAAATTTATTGAGGGAAGGATTCATTTTGAAGGGGGAGAATATCCAGCACCCTTTCCTAGTATGTTAGCTATATGGGGGAAGAAATGAGCAGAAAACGTGACTACAAAGGCTTAATGGTATTTGCTTGTGGTGCTGGAACTGTTATAATTATAATTTTAGCCTGGATATTTAACTAAGGGTGGATTATGGGCGATTGGAGATCAGTAAGCAGTGGTTTAAACTCCCAATTTGCCCTTCAGGCTGCCCGTGGAAAAATCCCAGGTGTAAGAGTTGTTTCCGTAGCCGGCAGAGCCACCGGATTGGGTGCAAGTCCAACCTTTCTTGACATTTGGGACGGTCAAACAACCATAGGCCAGTGGATTCCTCCTAAAGAGGACAGAATACACGATATTTCCTCGACAAGCGCTTTAGATTCCATCGCCGGCACAGGAGCCCAAAAGATATTGGTCCAAGGAATATCTGGTGGAAAATTCGCAAATGAGATCGTAGACACCAACGGAACCACAAATGTCCCTACCTTAAAGGCTTACGATTCAGTCCATAGGCTTACTGTGGTTCAACCAGGTAGCACCCTGACCAATCAAGGAAACATTTCAGCAGTCGCACAAGTAGACGGGACAACCACTTCTTTGATGCTCGCTGGCAATAACCGCACCTTTCAAGCTACCTTCAAAACACCAGATGACTCAGAGTACTACGCCACGGACGTTTCTTTCAGTGTCGAACGGTCTGGAGGAGGTGGAACGGACGCAGATTTTAGAGTTGTGTTTTTTCAACAAGACCCGCCTATTGTCATTCCATCTTTAAGCGCCAGCACTTCAAGTTCCGGAACCTCAGCCATAAATTTCAGCATAGGATTTCCGGTAAAAATCACCTCAGATACTTACGTTAAAGTTCAAGTAGCACCAACCCAGGCAAATACTACAGCAGATGGAAGTTTAAGAGGGGCGACAGTTGAGAAGGATTTACAATAAATGAGGAAAAAGAAGCCTGAACACTTGGAGTCATACCGCATTGAGAAGGGTTGTCATGATTGCGCTCATGTTTTTATAGACTGTGATTGGAATATCCCAGATAAATATTATTGTCAATTTAAAGAACGTACACTTTCTAATGAGGTTGAAAATAATGGAATTTGTGATACTTGGGAAGTTGCTTATTGAAGTGAAAAATGAGTAGAATTCTTTTTAGCTTTTTCTCATAAAAACAATTTCCTAGCAATTTTCATAGTCTCTGAGTTTTCAGTTAACCTATCCATGCTCTTTAAAAGCTCATCAAACATATACTTCCCTTCAGAGTTGATTTTCATCCGGACATCATTGGATGTTTTATTACATTGACTATACACGTTTTTCTCTGTACTTATCAGAATAAATTTTGCATCTGTCAGATTATTCTTTTTTAATGCTTTAATGATATCTATTCCGTTAAAGTCACCTGGGAGAGTATGGTCAACAATAATGAGGTCGTATATCGAAGGATCGGCTCCTCGAAAGTCCTCATTGGACATAAAGTAATCAACGCAGTATTGTTCATGGTTTGAAATAATATCCTCAAATATTTTTTGATAACCCTCATCGTCATCTATCAAAGCGATTTTCACTGAGTAGCCCTCACTACCAGCTTCGAGAATAAGAGTATTCCCGAAAGAATAGTCATAATCATTGCTAAAAATCCCACCGCCCATTTTATAACACCTAGACTTGTTTTGGCCTTAATCTCAAATATTTGAAGTTTTTCAATGTCATCCTTATTATCATGTATCTGTTGTTGATCAGCTTTGACGAACTCAAGATGGTGCTTAAAGTCACTCCTAAGCGCACCAAGCTCCTTAGTAATCTCATCTTGTTGATCAAATAATTTTCCAAGACGGTTAAATAATTCTTTTTCATAATCCATTATTGCATTGAAAGCCAATTATTAATAACAACAGGATTAGCGCCACCAGTTTCCGTGACTTTAATTCTGAAGAATTGGCTGTTAAACATGGACAAATCAAACAAATCTTTACCATCACTGGCTGAGCCGGAAGTCTTTGTAAAGGATGCAACTATTAAACCACCACTAGAGGGAATCACAAAATCCCCGGTAGCTCCATTAGTATCGAAATTATTGCTTTGCTCAAATTCAATCTTAACCGTTCCATCTCCGGTAAGGGATACTTGTAGCGTAACATCTCCGAGAAGTTTATAATCATTGATATTAATTATCGGACTGGTAAAGGTTCCAAAAGCCGCAATCGTTTGATTGTCGATTATCTTCTGGGATCTGAGGGTATCATTATCGTTTGCCATTTTATTTCCTTTAAGCTGGTTCTATTAATAAAAAACTAAAATCTTCAGCATTATTTCCAAAAACTTTAAAACTTGTTCCCGGGTTTCTAGATGCATCATCTTCTGCCAAGGCAAGCTGTGGTGCTGAGCCATTTCTATAAGTAAGGAAAACTCTAGTGTTCGCAGTGATACTTGTATTTGCAATAACAACAGATCCGCCGCTTAGAGTGCCAGTTCCCATTCTGGCATCACTTCCCTCTTTTATTTGAAGCCCACCTCCAGCAGCCGCCGCAATTAAATCGCTATCTGTTACAATATCCTTTGCAGATCCAATTCCACCTGCTGAAATTAAAGCTCCAGTGGTTCCAGAGGTGGAGTCATCTGTGTTCGTTACTTTAACCTGTTTAGTAGCATCAGTTTTTAAATTTATATCCCCCAAAGCGGTAGTAAGATTTATGTCGCCATCATTGGCACCTGTACCAGCTAGAATGTCGATGTCGGCTTTGGCAGCGTCTAAGTCAGCATGAAGCTTAATTAACGCACCATCATCCAAGGAAGAGCTGTCAGTAGGCGCAAGAGATAGTATCTCATCGTCATCCGCGCTAACTGTAGTAATTTGTCTAGTTTTTCCAGAGCTGCGAATCTTAAGTCCTTTATATTGAAAATCGTTACTGGTGAATCTGTTATCAAATCCCGTTGTAGTAAGCAGTCCAGTTGTATTATTTCCAAACTGCACAAGATTACCAGTTCCAAGGTCTATAGTCCCAGCAAGATTAGAATCAATAATTGTAAAATTACCATCTGTGGTAGCAGGCCCTAGATCGATATCTCCTCCATCGGTCCCAGACAGACATCGGTACATTGAAATACCACCATCATAATTAGTGGTGGCTTCGGCTAGGATAAACTTAAAATCCCCCCCACCAACTCCGCTACCACTTGCCTGATTAGCATAAAAACACTCAGAGAAATAAAGACCACCACCGGAAATCTTTAGTATTCCAATCTCAGAGGTAACGTCAAATAAACACCTGTTAAAGTGAATTGATTTGGCATTCTCAAGCCTTATGTAAGAGGTAGAGCCATCTCCACACTGTTTGAAATTAGCCCCTTCTATATAAACCTGTTCGGCCAAGTCAGTGGTTGTAATTCCTAATTTTAGCGCTCTTTGACATCCCCTAAACTCAATGTCCCCGAGTCTTAACTGTGTGACAGCCTGGACATCAATCCCCAGAGTAAAATTGAGTATTAAACAATCCTCAAAAGGAGGAAGATCACCGAAATCATATTTAGTGGTTGCTGCTGGAGTGTCTATTTCAAATAAAATCCCACCTCCAACACTTGCACTGCTTTGGGACATAAAGGCAATATTCTTAAACTTCACATTCTGAGAGTCATCACCGGAAACGTTCTGCATGTGGATGCCGGTAGTTGTCAAAGAGTTGTCCCATATAATGAATGACCCCTCAAAATTAACGCTTCCATTGTTCCAAGTTGTATCACCGTATTCAATATTAGTGTCAATTCTGGGTTTTTGGTCCCCACTCATAGGAACAGCGCAGACAATGGCACCGGATACAAAATAATTTCCAGATGGAATCCTCACGGCTAGATTGTGGGTTCTAGCAAAGGCGCAGGTATCATTTATTTCTGTGGTGTCATCTTGAGGGCTTCCATTAAGCCCACCACTGTCAAGGATATAATCACCTTTTGCGCCAAACCATTTAACAGAGACCGGACCATCAAAGATCCTCACCCAACGCCCAGAGGCAGGTAGCGTGTCAGGAATAATGACAGTTCCCTTATTGTCTGCGACCGTAGAATCGGCATCCCAATAAAAAAGACCACCACCAGCGTCGGCTTGTTCGGTAACACCCGACACAGTAGTCCCAGGAGGGTTGAAATAACCCAATACTTCTACGATATCAGATGAGGCGGCATCTAAGGCCTTGAGAGCAACAATATTGTTTACTGACTGAAGAGTAAGGTCTCCAGCTCCAACCCCTGAAACATCGTCTGTGGTGGTTTGGACGACATCAGCGGAGTCCTTTACAACAACTTTGTAAAAACCGGTACCGGTCCAGATATCGGCTTCTCCGTTGGCATCAAGAATTACCGGATTGGTGTTAGCGGTTAATCCACCAAAATCTGTGAAAGTGTCTTTTCGAGTACTTGTCCCTGCTTCAAAGAAATCAACCTTTCCACCTGCTAGAGGTAGCTTTCCATCCGCTGTAAACCAACGGGCTTTTACGACTGGTAGAAGAGTTGTCATTTTTCTTCCTTAAAATAGGTTTTTAAAGTTTTTCAAGTTTGCTTTTAATTGACCTTTGAAGAAGCTTTCTTGATTCTGGCTTTTTGGACTTCTCTAGGCTTTTCAAATCATATTCCAATCTGATTCTTTCGATTGGATTCATTTGTTTAAGACCTACTGCCAGAGATTGAACCAAAGCTGCCTCTCCACCTTTTTCTAGTAATTTTACGAATTTCTCTGGAAATAAAACGGTTGCCTTTGTTCCTCTAGTAATAGTTTCAAGTTTATTTAAAATTTTCCCTGCGTATTTAGGCCATCCTAATCCAACAACAGCAACACCAATTTTCCCCCAGCCCGTGGCTATTTTAGGGAATGTGGAAGCTACAAATTCCCCTGAAGGTGGAGGAGGATCAGCGGCAATCTGTCTGGCTTGCGCCATAGTTTCCGATCTCTTTGCAAAGTCAGTCCCGTATAAATCATCAAATTGTTTTAGTATTATTTTCTCCTGAGTCTTACCCTTACGTTCTACTCCCATTATGAGCGATTCAGCCTTTTTCTTGGCTTTCCAACCATAATCTTTCCCTAGTAATTCTTTTATCTCTGAACGAGCACTCATCTTTCTAGCGTATTCAGCCATTACCTCTTTGTACTGGTCTGGAGAAGCTTTTACCAAGTCATTTTTCATGTCTTTGCGAATACCTTTGAAGGCTTTTTGAGCGAGACTTAATCCTTCTTTTTGGTATACATCTCCTAAGACATCGTCTAACTCTTGACGTAATTCTCTATATTCATGAGCTGTTATTTTTCTACCAATTTTAGAAGGAGCAGAAGGAACAGTCCCAAAAGAGGTTAAATCAACCGCTTCCTCCACTATCCCTTTATCATTTATTGCTATTATGGCATCATTGCCGTTTTTTGAAATAGCTTTTGACAATGATTTACCAGTTTTACCGCCAAATTCATTAGATAAAACCCTCTTCCATCCATTTGGGCCTGTACTAATAAAATCAACAATTAATGGGTTATTAAACTCTATAGTCCCTCTAATTACTTTTGGGTTTCCAGACCCAGGGGTAGACTTGCTTATTAAGTTCATAAACCTGCCGGCAGGTTCAAGTTTCTGCCCAAAAGGATCTCCAGGTGGTGGTTTAGGAGCTTTTTCAGTGTTATGAAAAAAGTCAAATTTAAATTTTCCCTCTTGAGATAATTGTTTTAATTCACCAGTAAGTCGAACCTCGTCTGAAATAGTACTCAAACCCTTATAGTCATCAATTAAATTATCAATTGCATTAATAGCATCCTTATTGGTTTTCTTGAATTTTATAGCCTTTTTAGCTGTTTCAAGATTCTTAATCAATGGCTCAACAGAGATATTGTCAGCCTGTTCAATGAAAGTATTTACCAAGTCTTCTTCTGGTAATTTCTGTTTATAGACCTTCCTTACTAAAGCCTCAGAAGTAGGTGCTTCCCTACCGTAAGCCTTAGCCATTTCATAGCGGCCTTCTTTAGTGGCGTACTTAGTTAGGGTCTCTTCTGGTATCTTGGTGAGTTCACGGGAAACGGCTCCAGCGAATTGCCTGGGGGCTTCCACGGCACCTTTAACCAGAGGTCTAAGAGCTGTTTGGCCTAATTGTTTAATCATTGATCCAACTAATGTTGGATCACCTACAATCTCAAAAAGAGCATTACCCATCTCTTTTATGGTCCTTGCATTATCAGCCTTGGCATATTCTGAGACTTCTTCCGGCATCACACCGGCACCCGGAGCTACAGCACCAATAAATCCCCCACTTTCAGCTCTGTCTATTTGCCTATCCATGAAATCTCTAAATATCTGCCGGGGTTTCTCCCAGACATTAGCTTCAGGATCACCCATTTGGCCTTGGCCAGTTATTACAGCTAATCCCCTTTTAGGGATATCCATGACATCCATTGCACCCATAATAGGACGGGCAATCTTTTGTAGTGTAGTTTCTCTCGGAATCCGAGTTGCAGTGGGGAAAAGAGCCTCTTGTACTCCCAGACCTTTCCTGGATTCCTTTTCCTCTGCGGCAGCGGGAGCTACAGCGGAGAATATTTCCTGTAATTGAATCTCATTAGGCGGGGTATCGCCCTCTACTTCAAGGACTCTTCCATCAGGAGCTTCAATCTCATAAATGGGCATTATTTTTTAATCCTTATCTTGTAGCCACTAGGAGTAATAATTGGCTCTTCTGAAGGTGTTTTAGGCTTTTTAACTCCCCTAATCCCCTCCAATGCGCTAGCAGTTTCTCCCCAGGCACCTCCAGCTTCAGCTTTCATCATTGCTTGGACTACTTCTCTGTTTCTCTTTTTTTGAGCTAATACCTCTGGAGTGTCGCCAACTTGAGGAAAATACTGTTCTTCAGCATTATCAAATTCTGATTGAGCAATGGCGGCACCCGACTCACGCCTTAGAGTGGCATTGATAAAGCTCTTTTTAGCCTGTATGTACCTTTTCAATGGTCCTGGTTTAAAATATTCTGGTCCTCTGGTAAGCATGGCATAGGTTATTTTTGTAGCGTCAAATCCCTCAGAAGTAAGGTCGCTCATGATCACCTCTGTTTCTTGCATTCTTATTCCATATCCAGAGGCTTCATATTGAGAAGATTTAAACTGCCCCCCCATGGCTGCATCTTTTACGGCTTTTACTATAGCCAAATCAGTTTTTTTAATATCTAATTCAGTCTTCTTTTCGGCTAATTGCCTTTTACGTCTACCAGCAGGCGTTATTCCAGGGACAAGTTCTGGAGCAGTTGTGGGAGCCC
>SDBT01013894.1_pt1 | contig 12877 bp, 13 predicted proteins | sample 2277101 | NCBI WGS metagenome assembly SDBT01 (sample SAMN10404973, study PRJNA504765) | marine sediment metagenome | isolation source: marine sediment core GS10_PC15, 103 cmbsf | place: Arctic Ocean: Southern Knipovich Ridge | collected 2010 | reverse complement strand
AGTCAATTTAAAGGATGTACTGATGCAAGCGGTTGATCAGGAACCTGGATAAATATTATCGTCAGGATGTGTTACAAAAGTTCTAATAAAGTCAAGGAGTCAATTTAAAGAAATAATGTTATTTAATTTAATATGAAACCACAACCATCATCAAGATACCTAGTGGAGTATAAGCCCACTGGGACTATCTCGGTAAATGGTTTTTACCTGGCAGATTTCAATATTCCGCGTAACGGCGATGTAATAACGGGACTATTTACTAAACTTGATCAGCAATATTTTATTAAAGCAGAATTGTACATTGATTATATATTATATGCTGTGAGGGATAATAAGAATATTAATCTATTTAATAACGAATTGAAATTCTTTAGTGATAATCTTGTCAGTTTTAACATACCATACTCACTCATAACAATTAGAATTATATATAATAAAAATTGTGTTGAACATGCTAAAATCTATACAACATTCGAGAATTATACAGATCCGCGCTCATTAAAGCAAGAGAGTATCTTTATACCAGCGGCTGTATCTGTAACAGGTAAAGACATCACGATAAATACATCGTTCGGATTAGTTACTTCCGAACTTTCGCCTAATGATGGAGATGAATTAATATTTACACCGGTACGAAAATTCCATTTCTCTCCACCTCAGCCACCGAATAAGTACAACTATACATTTAACTGTCCACATTTAGGATTCTTAAAAATGATAAGATGTATAGGAGGGAGTGGAGCTGAAGCAACTATTCTTTTTAATGACTTAAGAATTTCAACTACACAAATAACCAATCGTGACCAAGATTTGGTATTTTTTCATAAAAATCTACATAGTAATGACAAGTACATTCTTTCGACTACTAGTTTGCCATATTGTAAAATAGAAATTGAAGTATCAGCATATTATAAAATGGATCTTGTAAGATTAGAATTAATCTATAAATATAAACCGGGTAATTTTAATATTGAAGAAATATCTGTATTTATCAATGATAAAACTAAAAAAGTCAACATATGGTGTGAGGAAGGTAGTTTGCATACGGACATTTCACGTCTACCCTCTGAACTTGCCAACCAGGACACAAAGCTCGCTGAGCTCAAGGAGCGCATCGAAGCACTGGAGATCGAGAATGCCAAGCTCAAGGATAGTACGCTTGGATAATTATGTTTATTTATTCTTGGAATAAATAAAATACATCTACACAATCACAAATTTGCTTTGATATTGACTCAAACTTTCCTTAATAGTACTAACTGCTTTCTGTAAAGCTGTATCAGTATTTGAAAAAGTACTCAACTGGAATATATTTCCGACCTGTCCAGTTTTTCCAGTATATAGACATTGTAGTGGAGCGTCCTCTGTACTATGCTTTAAACCCTCGTCTATTGCTTCTTGTAAGGCAATTATTCCCTTTGGTGAATAACAGACCATCTCAAACGTTACCTCTAGCTTCTCGGGTTTCTTTTCAAAAAGTTTGGTATAGTCCTCCTGGATCTCATCACGGTAATTCGTAGGTACACGATCGATCCAATTTGATAAAGTATATACTTTTTCATATACGTTTTCACACTCTCTATCGTACAAGGACCACAAAATAGTTGTGACTAGATCTATATCAGTTTTTATTGACCAACGATAGAAAAAAGTATTTACACGTTTTACCATTATGTACTTTGTTTTATACTCTTCTTGTTTATCAGTAATGCGGGGTTGCGCCCCCGCACCGCTTACCGAAGCGGACCACGGGACCGTCTCTTTTGATCTACTTTTGTTAAAAGTAGGCGACTCTGGCTTATTGCCAGAGGTTGGTTTGTGTACTTTAGCCGAACGAAGTGAGGCGGCCAAAGTACCAGTAACCTGTTTTCTGGAGAGATCAACGTAACCTTTTTCAGAATTTACTTCTATTACCTCTAGATATTCTTGTGCGTCGACTCGGACGAACTGACGAATGTTACGCACTTTGCGGCGACTGATTTCATTAAGCGGGATCATTCCTTCACGCTCATACTCTAGTAATTGACAATATATAGCAGATTCGTCAATCTTGGTAATTCGCGCAATCACAATATCTCCTACCTCAGGAAATTCGGCTGGATACAATCTTGCAGGTAATTCCATTATGTAATTAATACTTTTAATAAAGTATTAATCAATTTTGTACTTTGACTCAGTTGCAATTTCTGAACCAAATAGGCGTGAAAATACCGTAAAATCAGCATCTCCAATAACCGTGAATATAACTTTCTCGAACATCCCATAATATTTTCCAGTGAGTAGATCGAAAAACTGTTTGGCAACGATCTCGTTGTTTCCTCCGAAAACTCCGCATCCCCATGCCCCAAGAATCAAAATATCAACGTGATTCCACACTGTGACCGACAGAAACCGATCCATTCTTTCCAACATTGTTTGATTAATTACATCATTATCAATATTTTGAATTTTTGCCTGCTTTGCATTTACAGCGGGACTAGTGATAAATGATATGCAAAATGGTTTTTCGATCAGATCATCATTTTTGTCACGAAAGACCGGGACTGTCGGACTAAATATCATATGATGAGAATAGAGACACTTATTATTATCTTGGGCATTTTTCTCATACATAATATTATTCTTTATACACGCATACAGTCCACTCGCCCGTGCTATAGACTCTTCCTGTGCGTTAGATCCCTTTAGAAATCCACCACCCGGATTTTTCGCACTAGCGAAATTTAATACGCATATATGTTTTTCATCCTCCTTTCCGTTTCCTTCTATTTGGCAAGCCTCTAGAGTCTGTGTTTTAACTACCTGGAATTGAGTCTCCCGGTTACCAACCATAACATTGATGGGGGTTTCTTCGGGTGAATATGACATGGTTTGTTGCTTCGCGAATTCTAACTGTTGCATAATATCTATTTTATTTCCTTTATAGCTATAAAATCCATTATTGCAAATATCGACAGTACCTTTGGCGATTCGGGTATTTTCCTTCCGGCCATTTTCTCCGGAACTTTCCGGAGGACGGATTCTGGGGGCAGTTTTATCCCGTTTTGTCTTGGGTTTATATTTTCCACTGGAGAAATGTTTCTTTGTCTTCGCAAAACGATCAGAACGACGATCGTCTTTTCCTTCCATGTTTTGTTTCAGGTGTATGTGATGTATTGTTATATTAATACGAGTCACTCAAAATCAGTTTTGCCAATTTTTACTGTAAAAGCAGGAATCAGGGACTTGAAATTTGCTTTCCGGGCTCGGTAATAATTCTTTAACGTTTTCCCATCATGTTCTTGGGATAATCTCTCCAATTTGCGGATATACCATTCCCTATGAGAATTTGTATAGTCCATCATAATCTTTTTGAACTGTTCATTATTTTCATCTACCAATAATTTGCTGTTAATGTAAAAGGTGTCATACATCACTCCAGGGAAGAAGTCAGTGCTTTTTTCATGTGCATGAGTGTTATCGTTCATAATCATCTCCTTTGTAAACATACTATAAATAGTAGCCAGCAACGCTGTAAGATTTATAGAAGGTACCCAACCAGATGAATCACCAGTATTAAGTGTACTTAAACAAACCCAGCCCCCAGGAAAAACATTGGGATGAATCTTGCGATTATAACTGGAAGTAAATACGATTTTTGGAGCTTTAATTGGATATTCAGTAGGAAAATCAACTGTGAAGCGCATAAATATCCGTGAGTAGGGAGTATAACGTGGACCAATAAATAGTACTTCTAGATGTGTGAGGTCTTCTTCGTTAAAATCGATATAGATATAGTCTGGTGGATCATTTCGAAATTGTTGTATTTCTTTACTGATTCTTCTTAATCGAGCTGACATTTTATATGTAACTTGTATTGCTTTAAAAGGTACCAAAATCAATTTTATACTTTGGGCGCTCGCCTACGCTACGCACCCTCCCCGTTTTAGACCTACCTTTTTCTAAAAGGGAGACGGCTTCACTAAAGTACCCAAACCCAGCCTTCTCGGAAAACCTTCGGTTTCCCTACTAAGAGGAACGTTCCCTGAGTCTGACAGTAAGCAAGCATCTCCCTACTTTTAATAAAAGTACGCGATATTCGATTGCTAGCCGCTATACGCTATGCGGCGTCAAAAGAGACGGTGCGTACGCTTCATCCGCGGAGCGGATAGTGCTGGGCGCAACCCGCATAAATTGATTTTAAAGAGAAGAACAGTAATTATGATATTATGATTATTATGATGATTATTGACGATTATATTAGTGATAGATTTGATGTTAATGTTGATTTTGTTAAAGAATTGCTAAGAAATGGTACATATTATCATTTAGATAAGAAAATACAACCAAAATATCTGTACTTGGATAGTAAATGCTATGATGCGGCGATGGAGTTTGATACTTGTGCAATATGTCTCTCATCCTATGTTGATACCATAGACGAGCGATTACACGAAACAAACTGTAAACATGTATTTCACCATCGATGTATGCAATATTATATTGAACGAGGAGTACCAACTGGAGAGTCTTTTTATAGATGTCCACTATGTAGGACCAGTCATCAAAAACTACTGTTGACCTCAGAAGAAATTGCCTTTTTAAACTAATTATAGTTTTATTTTTTGAATAATAGTAACGCTATATATTTTTAAAGAAGGTTCATTATATGCATTATATGCAAAATGATAATATTCGAGTCTCTTATCATGATAATCTATATAGCTTTTTCCGCTAGCATCTATAACAATATCATCATTTGTGAAAATTCGTAATAATGGAAAGATATTAGTATCATAATTGTGACTTTCACCAGAATCACTATATTTTATATAGAATTTAATATATGAATTTTCCCATATCAAATTTTTATCAATTTGATCTTTTAAGAAATCCGGAGGTCGAAGATATTTATTTGGATTATTATTGTAGTCATCTACTAACTGTAAAACACGATGATATTTACCCAATCTTTGTGCAATATCCTCACATTTATCACAAAGTTTTTTGTCTACATAATTTTTTCCCATCATAGTGATTTTTTCACTACATTCTGGTATCCAACAATAAAATTTAAATTTTTTAGCTTTTAGTTCATCAAGTATTTTTTTTGCACATACTGCATCAGTTGCAGCTTGCCTGCGTAATTTACCTGTCTCTTCGCTAGGATTGTGTTGTTGTTTTTCCGATCTGGTAAGACCTTGAGGATGCTCCCAATTATATTTACACTGATAACCACAGAATAATATACTTTGTGGCGTAGTCACAGAATAATTACCTAAACATTTTCTGCATAAAAACACTGTCTGTTCTTTGAAAGATTCCATATAATTTTCTATAATAAATTATATGATTATTCAATTTTGTACTTTTGCCGCGGTTAAGTACTGTAGCTTCTAAGAATATACGCTTCGCTGCAAGCGCTGAACGTGCCAGAGGCTGGGTTTGGGTACTTTAGTGAAGTAGGAGCGTAGCGGAGGCTCACGGCAAAAGTACAAATTGATTTTGAAGTCTAGAATATTGTATATAAGTAAATGGATGTTGTTAATTATTTACTGGATGAAAAATCGCCAAAATCAAAACAACCTGAAGCTATAAGTATTCAGTTAAAGCCTCACCAATTGGCTAGTCTTTATAGAATGTGTATGCTGGATCGTGATTGCGGAATGACTATGAAGTCTGCTGGTATTAAAGTTAGAAGTAATATTGCTATATTGGCTGATCTGGCTGGATATGGGAAAACCGTGACTTTTTTATCACTAGTTGAGCTATTAAAGGCAAAGGATATCCACTGGATGCCACAAGCTCAAACATATATTACTGAAGGTTATGGTATTACCTTAACTAAAGAACGTGAGCATGAAAATATTAATACCAGTTTACTCGTTGTACCAGATAATTTAGTAGATCACTGGAAGCAACACCTTGATGATTATACAGAATTAAGCTATGAAATTGTTGAGACAGGTACTTGCAACAAAATATTAGTAGAGGATTACGATCTTATTTTATGTCCAGCTCGTTACTATAACAAGTTTAATAAGGAAAACCGCGAATACTTTTGGAATCGCGTTGCCTTTGACGAAGCTGATTCGATTCATATACCTAATACAGAACATATCAATGCTAGGTTCTTGTGGCTAATCACTGCAACCTATGATAATATTCCTAGACGTCGGAATAAAGGTTTTCTTAGAAATCTTTTCAAACCCACGTCATATTGGGAAGACCCCATTAGAACTTATTTTTACCCCGTTGTAGTAAAAGGAAGTGATGAATTTGTAAAAAAATCTTTTTCTTTAATTGAACCAGAAATCAGATATGTTGAATGTTTAACACCAAACTATATTAAAGCTATTCGTGAGTACATCAATCCTCACATCCTAGAACTAGTGAATGCTGGAGATATTGATGGAGCGATTTCTGCCCTCGGTGGAAATGTTGATACAGATCGCAACATCATTGAGTTGGTTACCAGAGGTCTAAAGAACAATATTACTATAGTACGAGCAAAAATAGACACACTCGATCAGTTAGAGATTTCTGAGTATGAACGTGAAGGGAAACGTACAAAGTTTGAAAATAAACTTTGTTCATTAAAAGTCAGACTAAAAAGCTTGGAGCAAGCAATTAGTGAAGCTGCAGACAGTGACTGTACTATTTGCTGTGATAGACTCAAACATCCGACACTTACGCCTTGCTGTAACAATATGTTTTGTGCTGAATGCTTATTAAAATGGTTGAAATATAATAATATATGTCCATACTGTCGGGTTCGTTTTGATCCTACTGGATTACAAACTATTACTACTGCTGTTCATTCAAATAGACCGCGGCAAACTAAACCTAAACAAGATAAGTTGTGTACACTCGTTAAAATTATTAAGAATAATCCTGCAGGCCAATATATTATATTTTCTGGTCATGCAGTCTCATTCTCTGAGATAGGTCAAACTCTTAACTCTTTTGATATTTGTTTTGGTATGTTGACAACTACATTACAAACTGAAACAACATTAGATAAATTTCGTAAAGGGATTCTCTCAGTTATTCTACTCGATGCAGAACATAATGGTGTAGGCATTGAAATACCACAAACAACTGATGTCATTCTTTATCACCAAATGCGCAAAAGTCTAGAAACCCAAGCTATTGCTCGTGCTCAACGTCCTGGACGTAATGGACAACTTCGCGTTTGGAAACTAAAGTATCAACATGAATATGCTAAATTAATGTGATTTTTCATCACTATCTGTAGTATTAATATACGATTGAAACATACGTACGGTTGGAGTATCGATATCTGAGCTATCTGAGCTATTTGGCGAAGGTGGCGCTTTAAAATCTGAACTAGAATCTGAACTAGAATCTGAACTAGAATCTGAACTAGAATCTGAACTAGAATCTGAACTAGAATCTGAACTAGAATCTGAACTAGAATCTGAACTAGAATCTGAGCTAGAATCTGAGCTAGAATCTGAATTGTCCAACACAACAACCCCGCGACTTGGAGAAGGTGGTGGTGCTATAATATTTGTATCAGAGCTGGACGAATCCTTGATAACCGTAGGTAGTTGAGTTACTTCAGTAACAGAGCTGAACGATTCCTTGATAACCGTAGGTAGTTGAGTTACTTCAGTATCAGTATCGTTTGGGATACAACATGAACAACAAGGGTATTTCCGCAACCATTGCACAATTTTGATATATATCTGTAACATTATTATCTATACAGAGTTTTTTAAAGTATTTAACACATATACTTTAAAAAACTATTTTCTTGATTAAAGGTAATGACTGAATTCGAGGGTTTATATACAGCAGTTGTCGAATCTGAACCTAAAGAAATAAAACAGAACTTGGTAAAAATTCCCAGTATACACCAGCAAGAGGCATTGGATAGTGCATTGGAAAAGTCTATAAGTTTGTCCTTAGCTCCTAAAGTTCAAAATGTAAAGTTTTTACTCGAATTGGGAGCTGATCCTAACGGTCCGAGTGGTAATGAAGGAATTGTACTGAGCTACGCTTATTCATCTGGATTAAATCATATTGTAGAGTTACTATTACAAGCAGGAGCTGACACTAATGCAGATCATTCTGATGTCCTCGAACAAGCAGTGCGTAAAGGAGATGTACGGTATGTAGTACGTTTTGTAGAGGCTGGAGCTGACATCAATAATAAATCTAGATTACTATTTGTAGATGACCTGCTTGTAGCAGCTGAGGGGTCTCCTGAAATACAACAGTATTTAATTAGTAAAGGTATCACTGCAGGTTCTGAGCTCAAAAAAAATCTTGCTAATATCACTATTCCTAGATTATCTGATTATCCCGGTACAACTAAATACCAATACGATCAAGAACATACACCGGCCGAATATCCAACTGAACAATTGTGTGTCCGTGATTATTCTACTAGGTATTTTGTTGTTCGTGGAAATACCAAGGACCATCAGAATCTCCTCCGTAAGAATGGTGGGAAATTTTTTCCAAAACTGAAAGGGGGTAAGGGATGGTTACTACCTTTAAGAAACCGTGAAATCATCGAAAATAATATGTCACAATCAAAACCAACCATACCATCACCTGAACAAGAATCAAAACCTAAAGAGTCACCTACTCCAGTATATAGTGATAACAGTATCAACCGACCTATTATTAACAATTCTAGTACTATTGATATTTATACCCCCATTGGTGAATATGGTTACATGACTACATCCTACACTCATCCAGAGTTGTTTTATTTGGACAAACATACTTGGGATTCTATTGAAAGGTATCTAATGTATAAAATGTATGAGGGATCAATCAAAGCAAACGCTGTACGCGATGCTAATACTTTAGTAGAAGCACGTAAAAAATTCAATGTTAATACAATTATCACAGCTAAAACACCAAAACAACTCGTTATGAATCAAAAAATGCGACCCCTAGCGGGTTCAAAGATGAATACCAATAATCTCCAACATCGCGAAAAACTCTTTTATCATGCTAACGAGGCAAAATTCTCTCAAAATCGATTATTGCGCAATAGATTACTTTATACTGATAACAAGGAAATCATTACTAAAAATTCTCATGATATCTTTGGGTATGAAGGTAACTTGCTAGGAAATACATTGATGAAACTTCGATATGAATTTGGCGGTCCAGTCTACGAACATCGGAATGTTAGTAAAACTAACAGTCTTATTATTAGAAAATATAGTACTTTGGACGCCTCACTCCGTTCGGCTAAAGTACCCAAACCAGCCTCTGGCAGTAAGCCAGTGTCGCCTGCGGGGGCGCAACCCCGCACTAATAAGAGCTTTTATGTTATTCGTGGAGATCCAGACACTGAACTGGCAACTCAACTACGTACCCTAGGGACTTATAAAACTAAAACAGATAAAGTTATCCGCGGTAAACTCAATCTCAACTTGCAAGGAGGAGCTGGCTGGCTAGTACCCTATGGCAAGCGCAAAGAAGCCAAAAAGATAGTATTCAATACCTATCCTGATGAAAAAAAGATCCAAATATGTGGACAAGATTGGGTGAAGAAAAACATAAAACAGTTCTTAGAGATTGCTATACTAGTTTCTCGATTTAGAGGTCGTCAGGAAATTGGTCCTGACGATCTCATGTTCACAATTAAGGACATATATGGTAGAGAAGATTTTCTAGGAGAAGAAAATGGCAATCCCTCTGTTGATTTTATACATTCAGTATGGAAATATGTAGAAAAACAAGACACAGTTATCTCGGATGCTGCCATTCAATTACTATGGAACTTTTTATCCAAAATGGTTCTAGAAATCACACAGAATATCGAAACGTATGACCAAATGAAAGAAATAATGAACAACATCGACGCTACTATTCTGGATACTCCCATTAAACCAGCTGAAGGACTTACTGAACGTGAGAGTATTATTGTTCACTCATTTACGAGATTGTATAAACTTTTAAAGAAGATCAACAATGTCGAAGCCAAAATTTGTGTTATAGTGGTACACATGATGCTTGGAAATATACACTATGAAAACATTAGGACGATCTATTCAAAAAAGGCCAAAATGCAAACAGATACCGACTGGACAGATGAAGAAAACCAATTTCAGCGACGTTTTCAAATCACTACACCCCATATACAAGCAATACTTGATAATTTGCCTGCAGATATTAGTACAAAGTGCAAGCTTCTCGTTCTGACTACTCTTGATTATGTAATGAGTCTGGAGAATGAGAACGCTATCACAATCAGTAAACGACTCATTGTTTTGAGTCAAAAGGGGACCCAACCATCGCCAACGCCTATCTTACCAGACGAGAGCAGTGATATTCCTAAACCGGAACACGACGAACCGGAACACGACGAACCTGAACACGACGAACCTGAACACGACGAACCGGAACAATAAAATTGATTTATGCGGACGCGCCGTTTACTGCCGAGTGAAGTTCGGGAACAGCTAGTATCCAGCCGTCTCTTCTTGTAGCGGCCAAAAGTAAAAATAAAATTGAATTTTAGAAACGTTTTGAAATTTTTATAAACAATGACTAAAGCTTTAGTATGCAATCGTAAACTCGGAGTTCAAGCCTCTAGCGGTCAAGTCTCGGTTGAAGAGTTGGTCAAGACTATATTTACAAATGACTCGGAGCGAAATGTATTCCTTTACAATATTGAAATGTTCAATAAGTATACCAACAATACTTGGTATTGGTATGGAGATGGAAGCAATGGAAAAACTACATTAATGAAGGCATTGGTGTATAATTATGCATACAAACAATTAGATGGAGATGGTGATGAAGTATATAGCCACAATGGGAATATTATCAAAATTACTAATTTCAAACCTGACAATGCTCCTTCGGAACTTGTTACCCATTTTCGCCAAAACTTCATCTAGTTAGTTGGGTACTTTTGCGTCAGAAAATAGCTTTTAAGATAATCCTGGTGTAATATAAGATGGCAAAATGGTTTGATGGTACATTGGTAAAACTACTCACTGGTGCGCATTTTCAGGATCAGGAACCTTGGAATTTGAAAAATAAACGTTGTGCATTTATACTTTTTTTTGCTGATTGGTGTGGACATTGCCGAGATTTAAAACCAGAATATATAAAGTTTGCAGATACTGCTCTATTTATGCGAGTTCATGCTATAGACACTGAAAGCGAATCTTCACTAATGAAGCGATTTGATGACAAAAGTCCTATCCAAATCGAAGGTTTTCCCACTATATATATTTATCGTGATGGTAAACCCTATAAAGAATATAAAGGACCGCGTACTTGGCAAGGTATGCTAGCAGAAGCCAAAAAAGTTTGCAGTGAAGGTTGTAAATGCGATAAGAAACCACGACGACGCGTCCGTACGGTAAAAAAATAAAACAATCAAACTCGACTTACTGGCTCGGTCGGACAAATTTTCAAAAAAAAATTGATTATTCCAATCACATATAAATTCAAAATAAATATGCATAAAAGTATTGGTCGTTCTTACTATTCTCCTAAGGAGATTTGTTCTCGTGAATATGATGGTGATCACGAAAATGCCTATCTTATAGATGAAATGTTAGGAGGCTTCTGTTATGAAATAGTGGAGGAAACAGAAAAATTATATAAAAAATACATTGAAAAAAATAAGAATGCTTCTCAGCCTTATATTGTGGCTTTTATGCGTTTGTATGTATTTGATCTCGAATTCGTGGTCCACCCATTATTTAAAATAAAACAATTTGCTGAGCAAGAATCATGTTATTCAGGATGGGGTAATACATCGATGTTCACTGCGGTAAGATTTGCGGATTTTTTTACTCAAAATGAAAAGACTTATATTGAACGAAGAATGAGTATTAATACAGTCAAGACTCAATGTAGTGAATGTAAAAAATCTCCAAAATTTACTTGTAATTGTAGACGCCGTTTTTGTGAAAAATGTGCAAGAAAAATATATCCTAATATCGATAAAAAGAAACAATATGACTCGACATGGTGCTCTCACTGTAATGACTCGGACCGATGAATAATATTTTTCATTTTAAAAAATGAATAATATAATATAAAATAAATGAATAATTATAAGCCACTTGATAATGAAACTTTATTACAAATAGCATTGTTTATTCCCTTTCAGGTTTGTGGGAAAGAAAAGATGAATGAATTAATTAGTACTAGTTGTCAAAAAGATGATGAATCTGATAATATAATAAAATTATTCTTTGAATTTTATATAGATTGTAAAAATTATTGTAGATCATTTTATTATGGAAATATAATTCTTAATGATACTTTGAATAATATTGTTAAAACTGGAATTGAGCACGTTTCATGTCTTGAAAATTATAAAGAAAAATTATTATCTGTCTTATCTCAGGTAGAATATGATAAATATATTCAAGAAATGAATTCCATTTTAGTAGAAACAACACCATTAACTGTAGAATGTAATATATGTGGAAAATATATCCATGATGAATGGTATATTTGTCCATATAAAAATGGAAAATGTGATTATGATATTTGTATAGACCATATTAATCCATCTGAATCTAATAAGTGTCCTAAATGTAATACAGAATTACAAAAGACTAATTATATTGAATAATTTCGAAAAAACTAGAAGATGGATAACCCAACCAGTTATTGACAATACTTGTACATTATTTTAATTTTGCCCAATATAAAGAACCGTTAACACGTTTCTTTATCATCCACATTAAACCATTAGTACCGATACGTTCAGATCCTTGGTCCCCGCAATGAGCACAGTAACCATATCCTTTTGGTGATGGTTCTGAACCGGTGTAGGTACATTTACAATCGCTTTTGGTTGGTTTAGGGACTTTACCCTTGCGGCTACCCTTACGGCTACTCTTACGGCTACCCTTACGGCTACTCTTACGGCTAC
>SDBT01013893.1_pt1 | contig 12877 bp, 13 predicted proteins | sample 2277101 | NCBI WGS metagenome assembly SDBT01 (sample SAMN10404973, study PRJNA504765) | marine sediment metagenome | isolation source: marine sediment core GS10_PC15, 103 cmbsf | place: Arctic Ocean: Southern Knipovich Ridge | collected 2010 | reverse complement strand
CCAAAGGTTCTCGAAATTTCCCCGGTTTGGGAGAGATTGATTAAAGGAGTAAAAAACCAAGGTTTCGAGATCTTTTCCGATCGAGAGCTGCTCACAAGGAAAGCATTATTTTTAATAAGCAAAAATCCTTTCCTTGGTGTTGGCGTGGGGGGCACGCGCTCGGCATTAGTAGAAATCAACAACTATTTTCCTTTTTATCTGATCCATAACACCTATCTATCCGAATGGGCGGAAAAGGGATTACTGGGTTTGCTGAGTTATGTGATCTGGATAATTGTCTTTCTCAAGTTTTTATATAGAAAATTCTTCAGTGTACCGATCCACGACCAGGTCTGGCTATTGTTGTTAATCCCATTTTTTTTCATGATCAACTCCATAGACATGAGTTCTATATCCGCAATGCTTTTGGCAATATTCTCGGGGATTTTTTACGAGAACTATCTTTTAGATCACCCCACAGATATGCTTTCCATAGAACCAACCATAGGAGTATAATTTGCGTCTTGGGTTTCATTATCATATCCCTGCCATCCAGGCCGGAGGTCAAATCAGGATGCCCGGCTACTTGGGGCTGTTCGTTGACAGCCTGGCTGCCAGGTGCGAAGAGGTAGTCTGTTTTCAACATTCACCCGTGGGGGATGAACTGGCCAAGATTGATTACGCCCTGAAATCCGCCAATACTCGTCTTGTGAATATCGGGCCTCATACATCGATCCCGGTACGCACCGCCTCGGCTTATGCTAACCGTGAGTTATACCATGAATGGCGACAGGCTTTAGATGTCATGCTGGTGCGAGCGCCGACACCATTACTGCCTGTGTTGGCCTCCGCCTGGAACAAGCCTTTGTCCATATTGCTAGTAGGGGATTATATGGCCGGTATAGTTGAATTGCAGCAACCGGGATGGCGTAAGGCATTGATACGTTTTTGGACAATGTGGTATCAAACTCAGCAATTTAGTATTGCTGAAGACTGCCTGGTTTTTGTGAACAGCCGTTTGCTCTATGATCAGTTGATTCATAAGATTCCGAACCTGGTGGAAACCCGTACGACGACCCTGAGCGAGCAAGATTTCTTCCAGCGGAACGACACTTGCAATAAACCACCTTACAAACTTTTATACACAGGACGCATTTCAGCATACAAGGGGCTTTTTGAGATCGTCGAAGCACTTTCACAGCTCATAAACGCCGGGTTCGACCTGGTCCTGGACCTGGTCGGCATGGTCGAGGGAGGCGATCCGGTACTCGAGGAACTGGAAGATTTGGCGCGCTCTCTAGGGGTCGGCGAACTCATTAACTATCACGGTTATAAAACCGCCGGACCCGAGCTTTTAGCCTATTACCGGCGCGCCGATATTTATATTATTGCATCACAAAATCATGAAGGCTTCCCACGCACGATCTGGGAGGCGATGGCCAGCAGCCTGCCGGTGGTTGCCACACAGGTAGGTTCGATTCCGGCTTTCATCGGTGATGCGGCGCTATTAGTACCGCCAAAACAACCACATGCCCTGGCTGGGTCCGTGAGAGAATTGCTGGAAAATCCTGGTTTACGCCAGAACCTGATTCGCAGAGGGATGGCCTTGGCGCACGACAACACCCTCGAGAAACGCACCGGGGAAATGGTCTCGCTTATCGAAGGTTGGTTGGAATCTGGCGCGGGAGCTCTGGGTGAAAACTTGCAAAGCGCCAGTATAGAGCAATCATGATCCTCCTGTACCACAACGTAGTACCAGACACGACCTCTTCAGAACGCATATGCTCCAGTCAAATACTGCCGCGGGCTAGCTTCGAGCGCCAGGTCAACTGGTTGGCGGATCATTTCCGCATTCTCCCGCTGGATGAATATCTGGATTACCGGCAAAATTCACGCAAACAAGTCGCAAAAAACCTTGCGCTCACATTCGACGACTGCACAGCCAGCAGCTTCGATTGCGCCGTTCCCGTTCTCGAACAAAGGCGTGTCCCGGCGACTTTCTTTATAACTACGGGGCACCTGCAAGGCGGGGAGCTGCTGTGGGTCGCTTATCTAAATGCTTTATGTTATGAAACAGTATATGGCTCGCTCGATGTGGAGGATCACACCTATTCGCTGGATACGCCGGACCAGCGCAGGGAGACCCGCCAATGGCTGACCGCTCTGGCGAGAGGCAGCGGGGACCCTGTACTCTTCTGCCGGAACCTTGCAAGAGATTATAAATTGCCCGAGAACGTGCGTGCATCGTATCAAGGCATGACCTACGAGCAGCTGCAATCTGTAGGCGCGAGCAACCTGATCAAAGTAGGCTCACACACCATAACGCATCCATTTCTAAGCGAGCTCCCCAAAAACCAACAAGCACAGGAGATCTTCGAAAGCCAGCGCCTGCTCTCGGAGCTTAGCGGTAAGCCGGTGCGCTATTTCGCATATCCCAGCGGGGACTACAACCAGGATACCCTGGAGCTGGTAATGGAGGCTGGGTATCAAGCTGCATTTGCCACCATTCCCAGACAACTAGGAAACGACCTGCGCTTTGAGATCGAGCGCATCGGCGTCTACTCGCCATCCCTACTCAAGTTGCATGCAAAAGCGCTGGGAGTAGCCGGGCTCGCACGTAGGTTCGGTCTGCGTGCGGCTTGATCACGCGAGATGATTTGCGCAAAAGGCGTAGGATGACAATTTAGTTGGCTATCCAGTTATGATAAATAATCTGCTCAGGAATCTTCGCTACGACTGGCCCTTGCATTTTGTTCTATTCTTCACAAACTGGTTGCCCGATAACGTTATTTTCCTGCGTCTGAGGGGCACGCTGGCGCGACCGTTTCTCGGTTCTTGTGGCGCGAATTTACGCCTCGGTCGTTGTATCACCTTTTATAACCCATCCGCTATTCATATCGGCAAGGATGTTTATATCGCTTATGGCTGCTGGTTCATGGGCGGCGAGCAGATCCACATCGGCGACGAAGTGATATTCGGCCCTTATTGTGTCGTAGTATCATCCAATCACACCCGGCTCAACCGCTCATTCCGTTACGGGGAACCCCAAAAGCTCCCTATCTCGATTGGATGTGGGTGCTGGGTAGCCTCCCAAGTTACGATCTCGGCAGGCAGCGAGATCGGGGTCGGGGTTTTAATATCTGCTGGCGCGGTTGTGATGGGTGAAATCCCCCCAGATACAATGGTGGGGGGTGTGCCTGCACGTGTAATCAAGAGTTTAACGGACCCGTACAACAGGTAATAGAATAATGCTAGTTAAGTCGAAGCGCATCTTCTTCATTGGCAGTTTCCTTTCCCGCCATTACGCGACAAAAGCGCTCTCTGAAACAGTTTCTGAATTATTAAGGTTTAGAGGTTGGGATGTCATCACCGCATCTTCCCATCCTGGGCGATTATCTCGCTTGACGGATATGGTCAGGCAAACCTGGAATCGACGAAAAGATTATGATATCGCGCATGTGGATGTTTTCAGCGGGCCCGCCTTCTCCTGGGCCGAGCTGGTAACCTATCAATTACAGGTTTTGAGGAAGCCTTTTCTGTTGACCTTGCGTGGAGGGAAACTTCCCGCCTTTGCAGAACGCTGGCCAAACCGTGTCCGGAATTTGCTGACCCGTGCAAATCTGGTAACGACGCCTTCTTATTATTTAATGGAAGAGCTGGGACGATTTCGAGACGACATCCAGTACTTACCCAATGGATTGGACCTCCAAGGATATCCTTTCCAATTAAGGGAATTTCCAGAGCCCAAGATGGGCTGGCTGCGAGCTTTTAGTGAAGTCTATAACCCAACCATGGCAGTGGAGGTTTTGGCTTTGCTTCAAAAGAGCTGCCCGGATATCCAATTAACAATGTTCGGTCCACACAGGATAGTCGACCAACTCGAGATAGTGAAAAATCTAGCTAATGAAAAAGGTGTTCTTAACAAGATTCATTTTCCGGGTGCTGTTCCCAAGGTCGAGGTCCCGCAAGAGCTGCAAAAGCATGACATTTTTATCAACACCACACGCTACGAGAGCTTCGGGGTCGCTGTCATGGAGGCTGCTGCGCTGGGTTTGCCAATTGTCACCACAAACGTCGGCGAGCTGCCATATCTATGGACGGATGGTGAAGACGCCCTGCTCGTCCCCTCCGAGGATGCGGGTGCGATGGCGGGGGCGATAAAGCGGGTGCTCAGCGAGCCGGGACTGGCGGAATGGTTATCGCACAATGCCAGGGCGAAGGCCGAAGGTTATGACTGGTCATCAATACTGCCGCAGTGGGAAAATTTGATCCAAGAGGTACTGGATAGTGCCTGATGGTATACCGGATCGGGCAAACCTGGCCAAGACCGGTTGCTGGTTAATCCTCCCGGTTCTGTTCGTCCTATTCGCCTTGTTATCTGCATGGCCCACGCTGTACTCAGCCTGGGGTAGAAACAGCGCCACTATGATGACCGTGCGGGGCCTTCAGGAGCAGGCCCCGGCGATGCTTAATGATGTAAAAGTATCGTTTACATCCATGAGCGGGGAAAACTGTTGGCAACCCTGGTTGCTCGGCATCGTTCATAACGCCATAGGAGACCTGGAAAAACGCGATCAAGCCTGGGAGGAGGCGCTGCTCTGTTCTCCAGCCTACATCTTATTCACCCGGAATGGGGCTTATAATGATAAAGACTTGGCGCAGGCAGCCGTTCAAGCGTACCCTGAACGGGCAGACGCCTGGTTCTGGCTTGCTGAGCTTCACCTGGAGGCTTCGCCACAGGAAGCGATCCACGCCTATTGGAAGGGGCTTCAGCGCCAACCGCGTAACGACAAGGCCTGGGTGGAGATGGGGCGCGCCTTTGCCACGCTGGACCCTCAAGATGCCTTACAACTCTACGAAAGCCTTGGTTTAGAGCGTCTTACCTCGGATGATCCTATCCTAAAGTCCGAGCCGCTATTTATTATGGCGAGCATCCTGGCACAAGCGCAGCCCGAGCGCGCCATCCAGCTTTACCGCCAGGGTTTAGAGGGTAAGCCCAATGACGGGGTTCGCTGGTACGAACTCGGGGATCTTCTGGTCGATATCGATCCGATGGCTGCTATCGAGGCATATCTCCAATCTTGCATCCAAGGCGATCCGGGCAAACATGGCTGTGATGGTGCTGGAAAGATTGCAGAATCATTGGGGGATATTCCCTTGGCGATTCAATATTATCGCAGGTCCGGCTGGGAGGGCGCCCAGCAGCGCGCCGCCGAGTTAGAACAAGGTCTACCATAATGAATCACATAGACCTTAAATGACGCCTGAAAAAATCTCGTTCACAATCAAATCGATGCGTGAAGCTGATCTCGACGCCGTCGTCACCATCCACCGCCAAAGTTTCCCCGATTCACGTTCCACGAAGCTCGGGAAACCGTTCTTGCGCAAGATGTACCATTGGTTCGTAACGTTCCAGCCCGAACTGGCGTTTGTCGCATGCATAGATGGGCGACCGTCCGGATTTGTCACCGGTGCAATAGGCGGCTCCTCGCGCAAGATATTTCGTTATGCGTTGTGGGAGATACTGGGGGGTTTCCTACGCCACCCGGTTTTGCTGCTGCAACCTGAAATGTTCGATTACTGGTATAGTTATCTGTCTAGCTTCGCCCCAAAGTATAAGAAAACCAATCCACAAGCACTCGATAAACAAACTTTCGTGAAGGCCACTTTGGATAGCATTGCGGTGAGTCCCCGAGCGAGAGGAAAGGATATAGGAAAATCTCTAGTCCGCGCTTTCGAAAACGCCGCACAACAAAAAGGAGCCACTATAGTGGCATTGGGGGTCGAGCGCGATAACATCACCGCTCGACGACTCTACGAGAGTCGCGGTTGGAAGTTAATGAAAGAGAATGAGAAAGTCAACTCTGCCAAATATTCCAAAAGTATCAGGTAAATAAGAGATGCCCAGCTTTTTCGACCGTGTATACGAACCTTCTCCTGTGTGGTTTCAGAATATCGGAGTCAGCATCTACGGATATATCTGGCGAAACAGGCGGTTTGGCGGGGAATTCAAACAATATGTGGAAGCTTTTGAAAATCGCGAGGCTTATTCTACAGAAGAGTGGGAAATCTATCAGACTCACCAACTTCAAAAACTGCTCACACACGCAGTCGAACATGTACCTTACTACCAGCGTAAATTCAGTGATATATCAAAAAGTGATCTTGCAAAGATTGACATCCAGCAATTAGCTGAGTTGCCCTTGCTGGAAAAAGATGTTATCCGCTCGGACCCAGAAACGTTTGTCGCTGATATTATTTCTCCCCACAAACTGCACACCTATCATACCAGCGGTACGACAGGTACTCCACTTGCGATTAAATTCACTAACGACACGCACCGCCGCGTAGCGGCAGTCAACGAAGCTCGTGTAAGGCGTTGGGCAGGGGTACATTATAAAATGAGCCGCGCCATGATTGGGGGAAGAGTGATCGTTCAAAGAGCAGAAGCAAAACCGCCATTCTGGCGATACAATATCGCTGAACGCCAGCTTTATATGTCAGCTTTTCATATCTCGCCAAAGAATGCACAATATTATGTCCAGGCTCTGAATCGCTACCGGCCCGACTACCTGATAGGCTATACATCCAGCCATTTCTTTTTAGCGCGCATGATTGTCGAACAAGGGCTGGATGTCATTCAACCCAAAGCAGTGCTAACCAGTAGTGAAAAACTAACACCAGAGATGCGCGCCACGATTGAAAAAGCTTATCGTTGTAAGGTTTTTGACACCTATGGTGGCGTAGAGGCTTGCTGTTTCGCAACGGAGTGTGAACAACATCGCATGCATATCTGCCCAGACGTGGGAATCATGGAGATCGTTGATGAGAATGGTCAATTGGTGGAACCAGGTGAAGTTGGCGAAATCGTTGCAACTGGGTTGCTTAACTTTACCCAGCCCTTGATCCGCTATCGTACGGGTGATCTGGCAAAATTATCCCTGGATCCTTGTGGGTGTGGTCGGCAGATGCCAGTCCTTGAAGAGTTGGTCGGCCGGCTGGAGGATACCGTCATTGGGCCAGATGGACGCGAGACTGTCCGATTTCATGGCATTTTTGTAGGTTTACCACATATACGCGAGGGGCAAGTCATTCAAGAAACACTTTCAAAGTTTCGCTTGCGGCTTGTTGCGCTACCAGAATTTAACCAAGATGACCGCAAAACCATATACCGGCGTTTTGAAGAAAGGATGGGGCCGATAGACTTGGAGTTAGAATTGGTTGATCATATTGATCGAACTGAAGGAGGTAAATTCCGAGCGGTCATCTCTAAGGCCCAACGTAAGCCCATTAATTAATTGCAGCGATGAGAGAAAGAGATATAATTGAGAGCAGAAATATTTTGGGGTCAAAATTACCGGCATCAACAAAAATACAATTTTATTAACAGCGAAAACCAGGGTATCAAGAAATCCACTCCTTTGCCAGACGTTATGTTATCAGTTTTTTTGATGAAATATTAATGTCACTGATATTAAGAGTTGACGTAGATAAACCATACGGCAGATCAAAAATTTTTAAAAAGGTACTAAGCAAGACGCGCGAAGAATTTTATTTTCCTCGGATTGAGATACTTGGCTACCTTGAAGATTTGAATATATTTTTAGATTATCTAGAATTAAATTCAATCTTTGCCCATATTTACTTTCGTAATTGTACCACTCCAAGTACACAGACGATCAATAAAATTAAAATCCACAAAATTGGTTTTCATGCAGAAAACACTCAATCAATAGACACTTTCAAGCGCGAATTGGATTCCTTCAAATCAAAATTTCCAGAACTGAATATATCATCTTTTACTAAACATGGTTCAGGAATTCTAAAGCTAGGTAAGGAACACCATCCTAAATATGAACCTCAAAAATATCTGCGTTGGAGTAAAGATCTGAATATTGATTATCTATTTGGCAACAGCGCCTGGAGCAAGCACAGCGACAAGAAAAATACTTATTACGAACATATGTATTGGATAAATAAGGCATATAGAACCAATGATCAACCATTGATTCCGGATATTGTCCAGATGGCTAATAGCCAAAATATCGTGATCTTGATCCATCCATCGAACTATATTTCAGAATCACAAGTAAAAAAAGATTTTCACAGGATTGTACATCAATCGAAATTGGAAAAAGTTGACTGGATTACATTGTGAATCCCGATCACAGAGAAGAATGATTCAGTAAAGTGAATATCTTACTTATTAATCATTACGCAGGATCGCTCGAACATGGCATGGAATACCGCCCTTATTACCTGGCTCGCGAGTGGGTCCAAGACGGCCATCGTGTCACAATCTTAGCTGCTTCATTCTCCCATGTACGCACACGCAATCCCCAGGTGACAGTGGTCATTACAGAGGAAGAGATCCAAGGCGTGCGCTACATCTGGCTAAAGACGCCTCACTACCAGGGGAACGGGGCGCGGCGCGCCATCAATATCTTCACTTTCGTGACCCGCTTCTACGCCTGCCATGGGAGGCTGTTCCGACAGAACCCTCCAGACGCCATCATCGCCTCTTCGACTTATCCCCTGGACATCTACCCCGCCCGCCGCCTGGCTCACAAAGTCGGCGCCAGACTGGTCTACGAAGTCCACGATCTATGGCCTTTATCGCTGATCGAGTTAGGCGGCATGTCGCGCGCGCACCCATTTATTATCCTGCTCCAGGCGGCCGAGGATTACGCATACCACCAGGCTGACCGGGTGGTCTCGATCCTGCCACACGCAGACCGCTACATGCTGGCGCACGGCATGTCCCCCGAAAAATTCGTCTATATACCAAACGGGGTCGTCGTGGAAGATTGGGGGGTGCAAACCAGCGGCCTGCCTGCAGAGCACAGCCATGCGATTCAGTGCCTGCGCGAGCGCTTCTCATTCGTGGTCGGCTACGCCGGCGCCCATGGTCTGGCGAACGCATTGGATAATTTGGTCGAGGCTGCTCGACTACTGCACAATGACCCAGTTGCGGTCGTTTTGGTCGGGCAGGGACCGGAGAAGGAGCATTTGGAGGCAATCGCAACGCGATATGAGCTGGAAAATATCGTCTTTCTACCCCCAGTGCCCAGAAACGCCATCCCGACCCTGTTATGCGCTATGGACGCTGCCTATATCGGTTTGAAGAGTGAGCCGTTGTTCCGTTTCGGAGTCAGTCCCAATAAGCTGATAGACTATATGATGGCAGCCAAGCCGGTCATCTACGCGATTGCCGCGGGGAACGATATGGTGGCGGAAAGCAACTGCGGGTTCTCAGTCCCACCAGACGATCCGCAGGCGATCGCCAGCGCCATTCGTGATCTAGCGAGCCTCGAGCAGGCGCGAAGGGAGGCAATGGGCATGCGTGGGCGTCAGTATGTGCTCGCTCATCATGATTATCGAATATTAGCAGAGCGCTTCATCCAGGCCATGAGCGCGGACTGAGCGTGATCCCGCTCATCGCGCAGCGCTAAACCGAGGTCAAGGTAAGACAGGATTTTCTAATATGCAAGAGCGACAATCTTTTAAAATAGGTGAAGAAGCAAAAACCACTCGGGTTTTTTCTCAAGAGGATGTAGAACGTTTCGCAGAGTTATCAGGGGATCACAATCCAATCCATCTTGACAACACTTATGCCCAATCCAGTTTCTTTCAAGGGCGCATCGTTCATGGGATGCTTGTCGCGAGCCTGATTTCATCAATTCTCGGGAACATGTTACCAGGTCCAGGTTCGATATATTTGGGCCAGGAATTACAGTTTACTGCGCCAATTCATCCGGGTGACGAGGTTACCGCTGCGATCAAAGTTATCGATTGGAATCCTAGTAATGGAAAGATCACATTATCCACTCATGTGACTAATTCTGATAAAAAGGTTGTCATCAGCGGTGAAGCCAGACAAATGATGGTTTCATATATATCAAAACGGCAATCTTCACCGGCTTGATATCGAGTATAATAACCTTAACCTTTCCAACGCAAGCGGGGATAACTTTTCTGATGAATTTGTAGTTTATTCGGCATGCCTTTATCCATTATGCGGCGAAAAGCCAGGGGGGCATATGTCTGAAACGTCTACCACCCTACCGGAAGTCCATATGACGACCAGAGTTATCCGGCATCCAAACCCATTCGGTGACCTGCTCAAGCGCGTCTTCGATGTGCTTGTTGCCGCCTTCGGCTTGCTGCTGCTCTCGCTGGTTTTTCTTTATATAGCATGGCGGATAAAACGTGATTCCCCTGGTCAGGTTTTCTACCGCGGGCGGCGTGCTGCTCGCGACGGTGGGGTCTTCGACATCCTCAAATTCCGTACCATGTACGAACACCCTGAAAGCTACCAGGGTCCTCCCATCACTGGCGATGACGATTCCCGAATCACTCCATTAGGAAAATGGCTGCGTGATACCAAGCTAAACGAGCTTCCCCAACTATGGAACGTGTTGAAAGGAGAGATGAGCCTGGTGGGGCCGCGTCCGGAAGATCCTGAAATCGCTGCAGAATGGCCCGCAGATGTAAGGCAAGAAGTATTATCTGTATGCCCGGGTATCACCAGTCCTTCTTCGGTAATCTATCGCGATGAAGAGAAGCGCCTCAATGGCGCCGGATTTATGCAAATTTATTTGAAGGATATTCTCCCAAGTAAGCTACGTCTGGACCAGCTTTATGTGCGCTACCATTCTTTTTCGAATGATTTAGATGTGCTCTTCTACACTCTCCTGATACTGCTGCCACGTCTTAAAAAAACATCTCCGCCAGAGGAAAGTCTGATTGTCGGACCGTTCAGCAATTTTGTTCGCCGTCATTTTAGATGGTTTGCTGTGGATACCCTGACTACATGGGTGCATGGCGGCGAGATATTTTCAAGCAGATCGGATTATTCGATGAAGAACTTGTTCGTAATCAAGATGATGAATTTAACTATCGTTTAAGGACCAACGGTGGAAAAATATTTTTATCTCCCAAAATAAAATCGCGTTACTCTGTGCGAAATATTCCCAAAGCCCTCTGGAAACAATATTATAAATACGGCTTCTGGAAAGTGCGCGTCCTGCAGAAGCACCTCCGCCAGATGCGCCTCAGGCAGTTCGTGCCCCCAGCCTTTGTAAGTGCATTCCTTTTATCTACGGTTCTGGCCTTTTTCTGGCCCCTTGGTCGATATCTACTTGCCATCATTGCCGGGACTTACTTGCTCGCTAACTTGACGGCCTCCATCTGGACAGCGTCTCGAAACAACTGGAAAAGCATCTTCTTACTGCCCGTGGTATACGCCATCCTGCACCTCAGCTACGGGTTAGGCTTCCTGTTTGGTCTGGTGAAGTTCGCCCACCGCTAGAGAGACCGCAAAGTTTTATCCTACCGCAATTTGCCCTTCTTATCGAATTCCAAAGTTGCACTAATGAGTTGAATCTACAAAATTTATAATTGGGATTTTCCATTAAAATCGAATCATAGAATAATGGTTTGAGTGATTGCTTGGCCAAAATGGGTAACAATGAATATTGTGGAAAAGAATATAAAACGTAATATTGATCACTACAATAATAAATATAGTGTTGTAGATATCAATATTATTGTGAACAAAGTTAGAAATTTAGAAGCATTTCTCAAGGACGCTATTAATACAGATACTAGTTGGCATGGACTTTATCAAGGTAATTTCGCAAGTCGCTTGAAGAATAAAAGGGTTCTTGAACTTGGTTTTGGGGATGGTCTAAATGCTCTGATCATGGCAGCTTTAGGGGCAGATGTTATCGCCAATGACATTTCTAGCGAAAGTGAAAGGCTTATCAATGAAGCTATATCAAACTTGGAAATTCACAACATACATATTCTTATAGGAAACCTTGCTGATTTAATCTTTGATGGTAAACCTTTTGACTTTATTGTAGGAAAAGCATTTTTACATCATTTAACTCATGATTTGGAAATGACATATCTCAAAAAAATATCTACAATGTTAAAGCCTAACGGCGAAGTACGTTTCTTTGAGCCCGCCACAAATAGTCAATTGCTTGACAACATAAGATGCATAATACCATTTCCTGGACGCCCCAGCATACTTAATAGAAATAAATTTTCAGATTGGAAAGAACGAGACCCACACCCTGAACGCGATAATAGTTCAGACCATTTTATTCAGATCGGCAAACTATTCTTTCATGGCGTAGAAATTATACCAATAGGCTCTATTGAGCGTTTCTGTCGATTGTTGCCGCAAGGAAAAATTAACCGAAGTTTCAGACGTTGGGCTCATCGTATTGAAAAAAAATTGCCAATGTGGTTTAGGTACAAAATGGCAAGATCTCAACTCATAGTATATACGATGCCACAAAGCCAAATATGAAGCAATATTTGAGCATTATTCATAAATATATTGCCGGGACTTACTTGCTCGCTAACTTGACGGCCTCCATCTGGACAGCGTCTCGAAACGATTGGAAAAGAATCTTCTTACTGCCCGTTGTATACGCCGTCCTCCACCTCAGCTACGGCTTGGGCTTCCTGGTTGGCCTGTTGAAGTTCGCCCATCGCTGGGATATCGCAAAGGGGTAGTCCCTGATTTCAAATCCGTCAGCAGTGGCTGATCCATCCTACCCCCCATCCGCCCCAACAACCAACCCTGCCAAGCAGTGTTAAAAGTAACAGACCACTCACATCCCACAGGGAAACAGCATGAGGACCCAATTCCTGTTCTTCACCCAGGAGTTATGAAATTTTGCAAAATAATACGGAGTCCCCTGAAAAAACGAGGAGACAAAAGTTATCCAAATTATACCCTCCTCAAAACGGGAAAAATTTAATATAATAAGGGCATCCTATATTGAAAGAGTTAAAACATGTTCCGAAAGAATGAACCGACCAACCAACCATACTTGATCAGTAATGTCAATCACCTGCGAGAAAAACATCGCAAGCGGCT
>SDBT01013892.1_pt1 | contig 12878 bp, 10 predicted proteins | sample 2277101 | NCBI WGS metagenome assembly SDBT01 (sample SAMN10404973, study PRJNA504765) | marine sediment metagenome | isolation source: marine sediment core GS10_PC15, 103 cmbsf | place: Arctic Ocean: Southern Knipovich Ridge | collected 2010 | reverse complement strand
GCGGGAGAGTATCATCCTCTTTGGTGAATCCTGCCTTCAGGTTGAATATCCGCTCCAAGTTCCATATCCGCTCACCGATGAGATTGAAACTATCCACTGTGTACTCTACCCCCGTAGCTGCCTCAAGCTGGGCAACCATGTCCTCAACCTGGAAGGGCGGGCTCATTGCTGCCTGGGGAAAGAGACAGAGACCGGTAGCATCAAGCGCGGTGACAGTATCCTGGAGCTTTATAACCATAGCTGCCTTACCCTCAGTGGCTGACGGTTCCATCAATCTCTCAGGAGGAGCAAAAGCCTCGTAGGCGGGCGTGTAAGCCTTATTGTGACAGCCACCTCGATTGGCGGTAGCCAAGTTGAGCCCCATCCCCTGAAGGCGCCTGGGGTCATAAGCGGGCATCTCCAGCTTCTTAACCCCCACAAACAATTCAGGATGCCCATACCGCTCGGCTAGCGCATAAGCGCCTTCAGCCAGTACATCTCCGAAACCCTCTCGCCGACCTGCCTGTCTGAGAAGCTCGAGCATAGCCTCGGCATTACCAAAATTCAGTTTGAACCCGACCTCTGCTTCAGACAGGTATCCTCGCTCAAAAAGTTCCATAGCACAAGCGATAGTGCTCCCTGCCGACATGGCATCCATTCCCAGCTCATTGCAGATATCGTTGCTTTTGATTACCGCGGTAAAATCATCAATGCCACAATTGCTACCCAGGATAGCAACAGTCTCATATTCCAAACCCACATTTCTTTCCCCAGCTTTGGAATCGCTTAATCTATATTCCGGTCGGCAATGACAGGGGCACCCAAAACAGGAACTCCGGCTAACCAAAAGTGTTTTCTGAACTTTCCAACTAAGCCCATCCGCACTGTCAAAGGTACCTCTTCGGTAGTTTAGGACAGGTAGACAACCACGCTTATTATTCCCGCCTACAGCCGCTGCTGAGCCAGTGTAGGCGAAATAACTCAATCCTTCATCCGCCTTCCACTTATCAAGAATGGACAAAACAGTTTCTTTAAAGCTTTCCCCGTCAGCTATGGAAATAGCTCTTGTTCCTCGAACAGCTATCGCCTTCAGGTTTTTTGCTCCCATTACCCCCCCAACTCCACAGCGACCGGCAACAGTGTGTTTATCATGAACTATAGCGGCAAATTTTGCCAGCTTCTCGCCCGCAGGGCCGATATAAACCATCTGTGTGTCTCTCGCTTTCCAAGCGTCCCCTATATCCTCTTTGATTATATCCTCAGTCTCCCAGGTGGTCTTACCCCACAGGTGGTCTGCCGGCTTAATCTGCACATCATCATCCGTAATTAGTAAATAAACGGGTTCAGGGGATTTACCTTCAATGATAATCACATCATAGCCAGCGAACTTCATTTCGGCGCCAAAATAGCCACCGACGTTGGAACAGGCAATGGTACCGGTTAATGGTGATTTAGTTACTACCGTCAGCCGGCTACCACTGGTAGCCCCGGTTCCGGTTAGCGGACCAGAGGCGAAAATCAACTTGTTCTCCGGGCTGAGAGGGTCAACCATAGGGTCTACCTCATCAAAGAGGAGCTTTGAGCCCAAGCCACGGCCTCCAATATAGTCTGTAGCTAAATCGGGGTCCAAATCATCAATTGAGTAGTCACCCTGGGTTAGGTCAACCCTTAGAATTCTACCTACCCACCCATCCATTATAACCTCCTTTCCTTATTTAAAATTGATTAACCTGGCTTAGCTTTCTCTTTTTCTTCACGCTCCATGGCCTCCATATCTATAAAACGGGTGGGGTTGGATACGTTATTCGGGTCGAAAGCCTTTTTAATCTTTGCCAGTGGGAGGTGAAAATTGGCATATGACGGTCCCGTCACATTGACTGGGGCGGTAGCAATCTCAAACGTAGTCTTGCTACCTTTAGTATCCATTGCCATCTGCTCCATAGCTTCCCCCAGTACAGCCCTAGCCACCTCTTCCGTCTTCTCAAACGGACCAGCATTGTCGGCGCCGCCAAAATGACAGAAGTCGAAGGCAAGAACCCATGCCGAATCACCGTGGCCCTCCAGATAAGGTGGTGTATATTTATTCATATGCTCCCATACCGCAGGGGAATATTCCAGGACTTCATCCAGCGAGTCCATCGCTAACCAGCCAGTTTGCATGGAGCCACCATTTCGACACCATCGGGGACCCCATATGGCTCGTATCTTCGTATTAGCTACATAGGGAACAAGTTTTTGATAAACTTCCTCGGGCCACAGCTTACCACCGGTTTCCTCTATGATTTGCTTAAGAACCTTTTCCTCATACTCTAACTGTTTTTCTGAGGCAAAGCCCCAGAGGCAGAGCGCAATCGTATTCGGATACTTCTGCCAGTATCCCTCCTCCAGGAGCCCCCAGTATTCCTCACGAGACTTTGCATACTCATAGGCCACGCGCTGGGGGTCATATTTTTCCATGTTACCCCCGATCTCAGCCTTACCAATCTCATACATGGCATTGATTAGCTCTTTTTCGGTTGGGTAGCTAATAAAATACCACTTGAACCGATCGGTGGGCAGTTCACTCTTCTTCCGGGGTCTTATCCCCTCAGTAGGGAAGAAACGCGGACCCGGCCAGCGATGGAGTTTAATTGCCATCCTGGTTATTATACCCAGCGAACCATTATCTCCGACTATACCCTTGCGCAGATTCTTGAGGTCTGGTCCTGGTCCCTCACCCCAGAAATGCCCGGCGCCAGGAGCGGCCAGTGAACCCGTTTTTAAGATTTCCCCACTGGGCAAGACCCATTCCATGCCCAGTATATTACGGGTGGAAAATCCTGTCCTGTAGGCTGTTCCATGCCACCCGTGCCAGGCGTGGTTAGCTAAGGCACTCATGTGAGCGCCAACCAGGGGAACGCCATTGTAAAGTCCAACCTTCATGACTTCGGCTTGCACTTGAGCGTGAGTAACATTAGACTCAATTATGGCATACATGTTCTTCTCATCTATCTCTAGTCTGGTCATCCTCTTGAAGTCAATTATGCACCAGTAAGGTCTGGCTGCTCCCATGAGGGGGAACATCCATCCTCCAGATATAACCGAGAATGGGAACTTATACCTGTTAGCCAGTTGCACTATTCTCTGAACATCCTCCGTACTCCCGGGTAAAGCGATAAACTCCGGCCCCCGTTTACGGCGCAAGAGGCTTACAGCAAACATATCCCTAGTGTATGCCAGAAGTGTTGCCCGGCCATCAGAAACATTGCTCTCCCCCAGTATATTGACCAGCTCACCATATATCAGCCCATGCTTTTCATCCCCTAATGGCATTTTAGCTTGCCTCCTTTAGATTGCTTGCTTGATAAGCTCAACAATATCGATAACCTTCATTTTGTCGCCCATACTTATAGCCGCATCAGTTAAGCTTCTCTGGCACCAGGAACAGGCAGTAACGATAGCCTCGGCACCAGTTTCCTTAGCTTCCTTAATCCTCTCCGCGGCGGTAAAGCTATTGAATTCTGGGTAGGCGTCAATGACGCCACCGCCAGCACCGCAACACCATGAATACTCCTTAATCCGATACATTTCGGCTAGTTCCACACCGGGGACACTCTTAATGATATCCCTGGGCAGTTCATAGACACCCATGATGGGCTCACCGGGAACATAGTGGCCAGGAGCCTGAGCTAAGCGCCGACCAAGATGACAAGGGTCATGGTAAGTAACTTTCATCGGGACTTTCTTGGTAAACTTGAGCTTGCCCTCTTTTATCAGGCGGTCGATATATTCGGTAATATGGAAAACTTCGAAATTTGACCCGACTTCGGGGTAGAGGCGTTTAATGGCATAGTAACCATCAGCACAGCCGGTGACCACAGTTTTGACCTTGGCGTTCTTCCAGGCCTCAATGTTATTCTCAGCATACTTGATAAATTCCCCGCGATAACCCATCTGGTAGGCTCTTCCACCACAGCACGTTTCATCCTTTCCCATAATGCCGACATCGACGCCAGCATTTTTGAGCAGCATTACCGCTTCTCTAGCCACCTGCCCTAGTTCCTCATCAAAACAAGGGCGGCAACCAGCATGGAAGACAACTTCAGCTTCTTCGGTGGTGAGGTCTTTTATATCCAACCCCTCAGCCCACTTGCCTCGCTCAGCTTTGGGTTTCATCATCATGTTGTCCTCTTTCCTGAGGTTGTCGATGAGTGGCATAAACTGAGGCAAGAGTTGACCATCCTCGACGAACTTAGCCCTCATCTCAAGCATCACCCTTAAGGGCTCCATATCCTGGACACCCTTGCACATGGCATCGCAGCCGCCGCAGGAGTTGCACTTATACATGATATCTAAAATTTCAGGGTCGTCATCGTAGGTTAAATCTCCGTCTATCAGGGCTAGCGAAAGGTCCATTCTGCCCTGGCAGGAGTAAGCGTCGAAAAGGTAGTATAAGCTGGACGGACAAATCTTGGCAAAACGGGCATCTTTAACCTCCCACAGGTCTACCCACTTGCAGGTAGAGCAGCGGGCACAGTTCCAAGCGACCTTCCTCATGTCCCAGTAGTATTTTCTATTCCAATCGTCCGCAGGTAAAGACAATTTTCTCTCTTTTTCTGCGACCATATGCTATACTCTCCTTTTTTTCTTACAGACTTACAGACACAATTTACCCGGGTTTAGGATATTGTTGGGGTCATAGGCATTTTTGACCACCTTAAGGGCATGGGTATAGGAGGCAGCTCGGCTATAGACCATGTCCGCCCAGGGACCGTAGGGAGTAGTAAAAAAGCCGCCCATACTGATAGCCCTTTCGCTGGCTTCTAAAAAAAGGCTCCGCACTAAATTTACTTCTCTATCGTTCTCAGGATTGCAGTGGAAGCCGAATTGGCAGAAGCAGGCTCGTGCTCGCTCCAGTGGCTGCAGATATATACCTATGTCCTTGGTTGGGTATCCATATTTAGCTGCTACCTCCTCCATGGCTCTGGTGAACTCAGGGACTCTGTCCAGAGTGGTGTGGAAGAAGATATCGTGACATGAGCCTTTATAGCGAAACTTCCAATAGCCATCTCTTGCCCATGGTTTTCGCAATAGTTTCAGAATTGTAGCTTCCAGCCCCGGGATGCCGGCTACAGTGCGCAATACTTGAAGATGGAGTTCGGAGGCAACTTCCATCAGGGCTTCTTCCTCATATTCTATCTTCTCTGCCGGCAGCCGGTGTAAGCCTGACAAGCAGAGAATGAGAGTCCATGGGGGCAGTGTTTCCCGTAAGGTTTCGAATTCATCGGGCCACTTTTCTGCCAGAATGGCAGCCAGATTGAAGTCGTTCAAGACAAGGCATTCATTACCCAGCATGTGTCGCTGTATCCAGTATATGGGCTCAGCCATGTCCTCAATCCTCTCAAACGGTATAAAGAAGACCTTATCCATGGTAGGTAGATACTCAGCCTTTACATTTGCCCAGGTCATAATCCCTAAGGTTCCCTGAGCTCCTAGCCACAGCCTGGCACCTGGAATCATGGCATCAGGGCAAATCTGCCCTTTCATGCCCTTACCGAGCGCACTACCCGTCCAGAACATCTCACCGTTAGGTAGGACCATTTCCGCAGTGAGTAAAGTGTCACTATATTCGGTCTTACAGATGAGTATAGGTTCCCTCTCCAGAGCACTGGTGAGAACTGACTTTAATGGGTGAGGTAACAATGGATTGCAGACCATTAGTCCCTGCTTTTGCAGTTCATCCTGCACCTGAGCCCAAGTAACACCCGGCTCAACCTTCACCCTTTTATTCCGAGCATCAATCTCCAGGATTCTGTTCATTCTGGTAAGGTCAACTACAATCCCTCCCTCACCGGGTATACCAGCTCCGTAGAAACTAACGCTCGAAGAACGAGGTGTTATCGGGATCAGACATTCGTTAGCATATTTAACTATCCGCTGGACTTCCTCCGCACTCTTGGGGTAGGCGACACAGCTTGGCCTCCTCGGCTGAACAAAGCTGTAGTCTTTTGAGTATTTCTCAAGCGTCTCAGTGTCATCAGAGACATGTTCGGTACCAACAATTTCGACTAAATCCTGCTTCAAACCCACGTTTTACCTCCGAATCCTGGCAGATTATTTAGCTCGGAACTAGATTGCTCAAGGATAGTGGTGTGTAATCAGCCATATTTGGCTAGCTGCGTCATCCAGGTTAAAACCCTGTCCATTCGGTTCCACCATCCACTACAATGGTCTGGCCAGTGACAAAGTCAGCATCGTCAGAAGCCAAAAACAGAGCCGGGCCGGCTATATCCTCTGGATATTGGGAACGCCTTATACAGCGAGCGGCGATTATCGCTTTATCTGCTTCCTCCTCGTGCCCCTTAATACCATCCATCTCCACGCTTGCCTCAGTCAAAACGTATCCAATGGCCAGGCAATTAACACAAATGTTACTCCGCCCCAGTGCTTTGGCTTCACCCCTGGTAATGGAACAAACACCGGCTTTGGTAGTAGTGTAGGGGAGCATACCCTGATAGCCCTGGTGGACAGTAGCGGTACTAATATTGATAATCTTGCCCTTACCCCGCTGTTTCATGTAAGGGGCTACTGCCTTGGCACACTGCCAACCTCCGACTACGTTTATTTCAAAACTGTTTCTCCACTGCTCCAGAGGCCAGGTATCCCAACCTTTGTGCCCGTGTCCACCGTAAAAGGCAGCGTTATTAACCAGAATATCAATTCCGCCAAATTCGTCTACCGTCTTCTGTACCACTTTGTTGACTTGCTCCTCATCCCGTATATCTACCGACATGGCAATGGCTCTTCCCCCAGCGTCCCGAATCTCCTTGGCCACTTCCTCAGCCTTAGCTAATGTCCTTTGTGCCAACATAACCGCAGCGCCCTCTTGAGCAAATCTAACCGCAATAGCCTTACCAATTCCCTGCCCACCTCCAGTAATAATAGCCACCTTATCCTTTAACCTCATCTCCCCAATCTCCTTTCTTTTTATCATATTTCGTCTTTCTTTGTCAAAGCGACGGATCGTCTCATAATTCAAACTACCGTTTGGTCGATAATTTAGCATATGTACTCTTCTTTGTCAAGTCCACAGTCGCTTTTTGATCCTTAATCCCCGTTACTGCTAACTCCTGAGTTTGACAAGTACCAGCCATATAGTTAGTATTTGGAGAGGCGCAAGTGAACACTCAACTTCATTATTTGGAGGCCAACGGTGTCTAAGGCAGTGGAAGGCAAAGAATCCCGTAGCGACCAGATACTGAAAACTGCGACCAAGATTTTTTGTGAGAAGACCTACCATGGGACAACGCTTCAAGATATTGCTGATGCTGTCGGAATGCGTAAGGGCAGCCTTTACTACTACATTATTAGTAAGGAAAAGCTGCTGGCTAGTATTATTCTGGATGCACTCCATACATTGAACGAGGATTTACTACGAATAGAGAATGCGGACTTAACTCCAATGGAAAGGCTGAGACAAATTATCAGGGAACATGTTAAGTTCAATGCCAAGTACAGGGAGGCAGGAACTTTGTTTTTGACGGAGAGGAATGTCATTTCTTCATTAGAAGAGATAGACAAAATGATGCAAATTTTTGAGCGGCGCGATAAATTAATAACCAGGACGCTGAGAGAAGCAATTGGAGCAGGCCTATATCGACCGGTTGATATTAGAATTACCTCGCTGGCTATAGTCGGACTGTGCAACTCGGTATTATTCTGGTACCGATCGTCGGGACGCCTTTCTTACGACGAGATTGCAGATACTTTTTTTGAACTCTTACATCAGGGCTTATCTATGACATCGTAACCTGAGAAAACGATTCCTGGGTGAGGTCCGACTGTTTATCCCTCGGTAGTGGCCAGCCCTGACCATCGGTGTGAGAGGTCATGCTCAATATTGAATAGGTCAAGGACTCTGCCTACGGTGGCATTAACGATGTCATTAATAGCCTTGGGTTTGTTATAAAAGCTGGGGATGGGGGGGGATATAATGGCTCCCATCTCTGTTAATTGCACCATACTCCTCAGGTGTCCTAAATGAAGGGGAGTCTCCCTTACCACAAGGACTAATGGCTTCCTCTCTTTTAGAGTAACGTCACCGGCTCGGATTATCAGGTTTTCAGCATATGAGTTAGCCAGAGCGGACATCGTCTTTATAGTACAGGGTGCTATTATCATGCCATCTCTCTTAAAGGAGCCGCTAGCTAGGGATGCCCCAATATCATCTATCTCATAGGCAAAATTAGCTAACGCCCTGACATCATTTGGCTCATAGTCTGTTTCATATTTAATGGTCAACTCACCGAATTTTGAAATTATGAGATGCGTCTCTACAGCCTTTATTTTAGATAAAACCTCAAGCAACCTAATACCGTAGATTGCTCCAGTAGCCCCAGTAATCCCTATTATCAGTACCATTTTATTATCCCCCTTGCCGTCGCCCGCTCGCTTTCTTTACGAGTTGAATTATACCCTTTCACGGCTATGGCAATCAACCTCGCCCATATCTTGCTTTTACCGTGGTAGTATTACAGACATTACCCACCTGGCTGATGGTTTCTGTCTCCGGCTCAGTCCGTCACAGAATTAGGAAGAGGGTAGGGAAACAGAACTAGCAATAGCTGAAGCCTGGCTACAGATAGCCAATTATTGCACTCTTGTTGTCAATAATTTATACTTGATAAGTTAGGGGGCGGTTGAGTCCCGGTGGGCTTCGCGGACTTCAAATCCGTTGGGGGGCATTAATAGTGTCTTCGGTGGGTTCGACTCCCATGCGCTCCCGCCAGTTTTACTTAACTTTTGCTTAACTTTTTCCATTTTTCCTCCTTTTACCTTCCTTTTCCTTTGAAAGTTTTTATACGAACGATGTGTATGGTAACTCCAACAGCTACTAATATAAGGATTACTCTGATTACGACACCTTGAACAGCAAACCACATTGAAAGTCCAATAGTTATCCATAGCAAAATGACTGTAAAAATTTTTGCTCTTAGTGGCATTCCCTTTCCTTGTGTATAGTTTTTAATGTACAAACCGAGGAATCTGTTATTCAGAAGCCAATCGTAAAACCTTTGTGAACTGCGAATATAACATACTGCAGCAAGCAGAAGAAATGGGGTTGTAGGCAAGATAGGAACAATTATACCAATAATTCCTAATACCATTGAAAGTGTACCTGCTATGAAAAGTAGTCTTTTCTTCAATGTTTCTCTCTCTTTGGTTTTCTCTTCCTCTTGTAATCCAAGCTGAGAACTACCCAATCACGACCTAACTTCTTGCCCTCTATTTGCCCTTTTTCGAGTAAGAGCCTCAAGTGTCTTTCTGATATGCCCATCTTTAGGGCAGCTTCTTTTACACTGTACATAGGTTCATTATAGCCGTGTACGGTATTAATGTCAACATTCTTTGGGGGAAGAGACTGCCAATCTTGGCAAATTGACCTGCCCCCCTAAAATCAATCCAGACGGTCGAGAGGTATACAAGGTCAGTTAGATTTAAAAGATAGTCTGAGGTTCTACAAGGCACCACTAGGCGAGGCAAAGTCAGTGAGGGCTGATGAAAAAATCACGGATTGGATTCTGCGGCTAGTATGCGCTGTCCATACTGTTTCACAAGGTCTTGAATAATCTGCTCTCCGGAGTGACCCCTAGATAAACCATTCTTAATTTGGGTAGTCAGCTTCTCGGCTGTTTCACAGTCACATTCACTCACTGTCAAGTCACAAGCACCACAAACGCAGTTAAGCCCTGCAGATATACTTCGGATGTCACTCGCTAATACGGTATTTGAGTTTGAACAAGCAGCAAGGATTAATACTAAGATTATTAATGCTAAAACAACAATCGTGCCTGCGAATCTGTTCCTAATATTGCCTATTATCATAACTATATCTTAACCTATATGGCTTAGTTTTGTAAAACAAATAGAGTAACTTCCTTTGTTCGTGACTTCAAATCCATCGGGGGGCATTAATAGTGTCTTCGGTGGATTCGACTCCCATCCGCTCCCGCCACCTACTACCTCAAGACCCGTTCGTCACCAACACGGCGGGTTATCTTCTTTTCGTCCAGATGTTCCAGGATAGCCTGGGCATACCTGCGGCTGGTGTTAAACATGTCCCTTACCTCGGCCAGGGTCACTCTGCCGTGTTCCTTTATATAGGCGGTGATTCTCATCACCATCTCATCATAGGTTGAAGCGGCAAAGACCACGTCGTCACTTACCTTCACCACCCGGCGCTGCTCGACAAGCAGATTGAGCAAATCAGGCTCAGGTATAAGGTCACTGGGCGGGGCATAGGGATTTCGAGCCAGAGAGTGCAGGAAGGCATCGCTCTTAGCCTGCTGCTCCTGAGCAAGGTGAATCCGGTAAGAAGTAAGGCGAACGGCCACCCCCTCTTCAACCAGGACACCCTCCTGGAAAAGGCTCTGCAAGGCACTGGCGGAGTATTGCGTGGTTAGCTTTAACTTACTGGCTAATTCCGCTTTAGGCATACCTGGTCGGACAGGGAATCGGCGATGATAATCCTGCACCATGGCTGCTGCCTTTTCCACCAGGCGCTCCCACCCGGGTCCGGTATAAAAAAGGCGGTTTTCTCCTTGGCCTATCCCTACTACCTTTTTCTGCTGTATAAGGTCATCTATTGCTGGTAGAGCCTCGCTGGAAGGTATATCGCATCGGGCTAAAAGAACTGCTTGCTCCAGTGGCTGTTTCGTTTCCAGTGTTACCATTATGACCTCTTCCACGGTGCCTTTTTCTTTGGCTTCCAGACTCTGAAGGACAGCCGGGCGAAAGCGTCGATGCCAATTGGGGTGGGGGTCGATAATAGCACCACCACCCAGGGTCTCTATAGGCGAACGGATAATAAACCGGTCACCCTTAACCGCCGCTACTGGTCCAGACAGTGTCAATTGAGCCCAGGCGTTGTCCCCGGGCTCGAGCTTATCTTTCTCCAGGATACGAACTTTAGCCATCACCTCAGTAGCGCCGAGATGAAAACTAACCGTGGCATTATGCCGCAGGGGACGACGAAGGTACGGGAGCAAACGAAGCCTAGCATCCAACATGGTGGTGGGTATTAACCAGCCGGGACTGGTAAGTACATCGCCCCGCTTCAATTGTGAAGTGGCAATGCCGACCAGATTGGCTGCCACCCGACTCCCGGGATGAGCAATATCGATGCGAGCTTTATGCGTCTGCAGCTCCCGCAAACGCGACTTCAGCCCCGGGGGGATAATCTCTACCTCCTGTCCCCGCGATAGCGAGCCATCAAGCAAAGTGCCCGTAACCACCGTCCCTGAGCCAGACATAGTAAAAATCCGGTCTATTAAAAGCCTCGGTCTGCCGATATCCTTTCTGGGCTCGGTAGAGTTTAGAAGCTGCTCAATGGTGGAAATCAACTCGGGCAAGCCCTCCCCGGTTAGCGCTGAGACAGCAACGATAGTCGCCTCACGCAAAGTAGTTGGCCCTATTACCTCTTCTATCTCCAGCGTGACTAAGCTCAGCCACTCCTCGTCTACCAGGTCCTTCTTGGTGACGACCACGATGCCTCTTTTTATCTCAAGCAGGTCAAGTATGGCTAGATGTTCTCTAGTTTGGGGCATCACCCCCTCATTAGCAGCTACGACGAGTAAAGCCAAGTCGATTCCACCCACACCAGCCAGCATATTCTTGACAAAGCGCTCGTGCCCCGGCACATCGACAATACCCACTTCCCGCCCGCTGGGCAGCTTTAGCCAAGCGAAGCCCAGGTCAATGGTCATAGCTCGCTCCTTCTCCTCACGCAGTCGGTCGGGGTCTATCCCGGTGAGGACATGAACCAGAACTGACTTACCGTGATCTACGTGACCGGCGGTGCCAAGCACAAACATTGTATCCCTCTCATGCGCTCTTCTAAAACAAATGCTAAATGCTGCCGCAAAAGCAAGAGACTACTCTTATTTGAGATGCCCTAAATCAGCAATTACACTACGAAGTGCCTTGAGCACAGTCTCATCTTCTTCAGCAAGGACGGAGCGTGGGTCGAGGAGCAAGAGATTGCCACTGATACGCCCCACAATCGGAGGTTCCTGGCACCGCAGCCTTTGAGCTACTGCCTGAGCCAAGTCTTTGTTTTTTCTCTTACCCTGTCCACCAAGGGCTAGGAGTCTGGTGGGTAGGGTGCCTCCGGGCAGGCTGCCGCCTCCTATCATGGACTCTCCTTCTATTATCCGAGCTGAGCTATCCAGAGCCTGTGCCCAGAGCCTGGCTCGCTTCTCGATTTCCTCCACGGGTGTCGAGATCATGCGCCACACCGGGAGCTTGCTTACTGCTTCGTCCTTTAAGTAATGAACCAATGTAGCGAACAGACCAGCTAGTCTTATCTTGTCAATTCGTACCGCCCGAGCCAGTGGATGTCTCTTTAATTTATCAATAAGTTGCTTCTTACCTACGATAATCCCGGCTTGAGGACCTCCAAGGAGCTTATCACCGGAAAATAAAGCCAGTCCGACACCGAGGGCAATGCTTTGCTGAACCATAGGCTCAGGGTCAAGACCAAACTTGGTGGTGTCCAGCAAACAGCCACTACCCAGGTCATCGAACACAGGAAGGTGGTAACGGGGCCCAAGCCCCACCAGCTCCTCAAGGGTAACACCATGAGTGAACCCCACTAGCCTGAAGTTACTAGAATGAACTCGCATTAGTGCTGCTGTCCGTGAGGTAATCGCCTGTTCGTAATCAGCCACGTAAGTACAATTAGTGGTTCCTACTTCAACCAGCTTGGCTCCACTCTGGCGCATTACCTCAGGGATACGAAAGCCGCCGCCGATTTCCACTGCCTGACCCCGCGAGACGATTACCTCTTTCTTCTTAGCCAGGGCGGTAAGGGCTAATAGCACCGCCGAGGCATTGTTGTTTGCCACCAGTGCTGCCTCAGC